>ENA-ORRZ01000069-ORRZ01000069.1-human-gut-metagenome-genome-assembly--contig:-NODE-69-length-92903-cov-55.806673_pt1 | contig 92903 bp, 63 predicted proteins | sample MGYA00242185_ERZ509152 | MGnify/ENA primary metagenome ERZ509152 (study PRJEB26280, sample SAMEA2338668) | human gut metagenome | biome: human gut; feature: human-associated habitat; material: faeces... | reverse complement strand
TACCACCCAGGAAGACAACAAAGTCATCCGGGTGGTATTTCACTAACTCTCAATTTATTTCTCTTCCACCGGAATCTGCTTCAGATTCTCCACAGGCTCCAGGATTTCATTACTGCGGATGTCAATGATAGGTCCGCCGGTACCTTCGATGTATTCTCTGGTAATGGTGACTCTTCCGATATTGTCATCCTTGGGGATCTCGTACATGATATCCAGCATGAAATCCTCAATAATGGAACGCAGGGCTCTGGCGCCGGTGTCGCGTTTCATAGCCTTTTCAGCAATTGCATCCAGGGCATCATCCGTAAATTCCAGTTTCACTTCATCCAGTTCCAGGAGCTTTTGGTACTGTTTCAAAATGGCATTCTTCGGCTCTTTCAGGATCTTCACCAGCATCTCCTTGCTCAGTCCCTGCAGAGTACAGATGATAGGCAGTCGTCCGATGAACTCCGGGATCATGCCGAACTTACGGATATCCTCTACGGTCACCTTAGATAAGATATCGGTATCTTTATCGTATTTGTCCTTTAGTTCGGAATTAAAACCGATGGATGCGGTCTTGGTCAGGCGCTCCTTGATGATCTCATCCAGATCCGGGAATGCACCGCCACAGATAAACAGGATATTGCGGGTGTTCACCGTAGCCAGGGGCACCATGGCATTTTTGCTATTGGCACCGACCGGTACTTCCACCTCGGCACCCTCCAATAATTTCAGCATGCCCTGCTGTACACTTTCACCGCTGACATCCCGGGAATTGGTATTTTTCTTCTTGGCGATCTTGTCGATCTCATCAATGAAAATAATACCTTTCTCCGCTTTCTCTACATCGTTACCGGCGGCTGCCAGCAGCTTGGATACTACACTCTCGATATCATCACCGATATATCCGGCCTCCGTCAATGACGTAGCATCGGCGATCGCCAGAGGCACATCCAGCAGTTTCGCCAGTGTTTTAACTAAATAAGTCTTACCGGAACCGGTGGGACCGATCATAAGGATATTGGACTTCTCGATCTCAATCGCATCCATGGTGTCGGTAGCTACTCTCTTATAATGGTTGTATACCGCTACCGAAATGACTTTTTTGGCTTTTTCCTGTCCCACTACATATTCATCCAGGCTTGCCTTGATCTTATGAGGTGCCGGAATATCTTTGATGTTGAATACAGGTTTGGGACCTTCGGCTTTCTTTTTCTTCTTGAGTTTCTGCTTGTTGGGGATGCCACCGTCTCCCTGGAGGTCTGCCAGATTCACAAAGCTGATGTTGGGGAATCCGTTCTGTCCGCCGAACTGGTTCAGATCGCCCGGATTGTTCAACATGCCCTGGTAGTCGAACTGGCTCACAGTCTCCATGGTCTTGTGCATGCAGTCATCGCAAATGCAGATATGATTAGGCAGCTTGAACATTCTGCCGGCTTTGCTCTCCGGTCTGCGACAGATGAAGCAGACATCCTCGTACTCGCTGCTGTCCTTTTTGTCCTCTGTCTTTTTCTCAGCGGAATTTTCACCCGCAGTATCCGCTACCTGTGTGTTCTCGCTATTTTTTTCGTTATCTTTTTTTTCGTTCAGAGTGGTCTCTGTTTTCTCTTCCTCAGGAATCACTTCTCTATAATCATCATTGTAATTATCTGTCATGTTATTCTCCTCTTTGTCTATTGCGCAGTGCTTATCTCGGTATCACTTCGTGCTACCTCGATATCCGGGCTTCGCCCTACACGTATCGTGTCTTACGTAATCCCGTCTGCAAGCAGTCGGTTTTCGTAATCCGCTATTCCTTGCTGCTTTCTTCTCGCAGTGCTTATCTCGGTATCACTTCGTGCTACCTCGATATCCGGGCTTCGCCCTACACGTATCGTGTCTTACGTAATCCCGCCTGCAAGCAGTCGGTTTTCGTAATCCACGATCCTTGCACTGCTCATGCCTACGCTTATTATATCTAATTCGAATGACGGCTACAAGTGAAGTTTTTCTAAACAAAATCCCCGGGAGATTCAGACGATCTTCCGGGGGTTTTCTATCTTTCCAATATTCGGTATTGGGAACCGCTATATTTATTTTTTGTCTGCAGGTCTGCTGCCCAGTGTCAGATTCAGTTCTACAGATACATATTCACCGTTCTGAGGTCTCTGTACCGTTATGGTTGCGGAATCACCGGCTGCATAGTACTGTAATGTCTTCTGAAGATCAGAGTAGGACGAGATGCTGCTGCCGTCGAATTTTGTAATGATATCACCTTTCATGATACCGGCATTCGCTGCTGCACTGCCTTCCTCTACGGATACTACATAGATACCTTCCGGCATGTTGTACATCTGAGAGATCTGGGAAGTTACTTCCTGCAGAGAGATACCGATGTAACCGACTTCATCCTCAGCTACTTTGGTTCTGGTCTGACGCTCCATCAGATCTGCAATGATGGGACTTGCAGAAGTGATAGGGATTGCATAGCCCATACCTTCTACGGCAGTACCACCGATCTTGTTGGAGTTGATACCGATGACCTCACCGTTCATGTTCAACAGTGCACCGCCGGAATTACCGGGGTTGATGGCTGCGTTGGTCTGGATGAAAGTACCGGTAGCACCGTTCTCCAGAGTGATCTCACGATTCAGGGCACTTACGATACCGTTAGTAACGGACTGGCCATATCCAAGAGCATTACCGATAGCAATCACCGGCTCACCAAGCTTCAGGTCATCACTGCTGCCCAAAGTAGCAACGGTAATGGCATTCTTGGTATCATCGCTCAGATCATTTAAAGATACTGCGATCACTGCCAGATCCATATCGGAATCCAGTCCTTTGACCTGTGCCTGTGCTTCACTGCCGTCGATAAAAGTAACGTTCAGCGTATCTGCGCTCTCTACTACGTGGTTGTTAGATACGATCAGCAGTTCATCATCCGTCTTGCCTACAATGATACCGGAACCGCTGGCTGCTTCTTCCTGTGTATACTGCTGTCCGAAGACATTTGCTGTCTCAGTAAAGTTATTCACAATCGATACCATAGCAGGCATAACCTTCTCCACCACATCAGATACATCAGACTCTACATAAGTAACGTTGGTCGCAAGCTGCGGTGTACTCTGGCTGCTCTCTGTTGCAGCTTCGGAAGTGACCTCATCTACCACTGCGGTATCCGTACCGGTCTTAAGCATCCCGGTGCCCTGCTGTACTGCATAGAACCCGATGCCGGCAAACAATCCGAAGAAAAGTCCCAGACTGACACTTACCACAGCTTTCCGGAAATAACCTCCATGCTTTTTGGGGTTCTTAGGTTCTGTATTGCTACCGGTGCTTCCGCCCATCTGGTATGTGGTGTAACCGTTTGCACTTCCCGCAGCGCTTACTCCGCTGAATGTACCGGTTGTATTTTTATCTCCGGTTTCATAACCGGAAAAATTATCATTCTCGTACATAATGCTTCCTCCTATCCTATCTGTAAGTGAGAAATTTTTTACTATTTCCATTTCTTCCTCTCACCTTATGAACATAGTATATCCACCAAATGTGACCGAATTGTGATAACTTTCTGAAGCAATTATGAAAGATCAAAAAAAACCGAAGAAGTTTTCACCTCTCCGGAATTTTCTTGTTATTCCACCGTAACGGATTTTGCCAGGTTTCTCGGCTTATCCACATCACAGCCACGTCCCACTGCCACATAGTAAGCAAACAGCTGCAACGGAATGATTGCCAGGGAATTGGTAAAGTACGGATTCGTCTCGGGAATGTATACCACATAATCCGCTGCCTTCTCGATGGCTTTGTTGCCCTCGATGGTAACCGCCATGACAAAAGCGCCTCTTGCCTTTACCTCTACCATATTACTGATGGTCTTTTGGAACAGAGCCGGCTGGGTTGCCAAAGCCACTACCAGGGTGCCATCTTCGATCAGGGAAATGGTGCCATGCTTCAGTTCTCCGGCTGCATAAGCCTCGGAATGAATATAGGAGATCTCTTTTAACTTCAGGGATCCCTCCAGGGAAATCGCATAGTCGATACCACGTCCGATGAAGAAGATATCTCTCGCTCCCACATAACGGTTGGCGAAATGCTGGATCTTCTGCTTCTGGCCCAGAAGCAGCTCGATCTGATCCGGCAGGCATCTTAAATCTGTCAGCATACTCTGGAACTTCTCCTGGTCAATGGTTCCACGCACCTTGGCGAACTTCATAGCCAGCATGTAAAGTGCGGTCAGCTGTGCACTGTAAGCCTTGGTCGTTGCAACGGCGATCTCGGGACCTGCCCAGGTGTACATAACACTGTCCGCTTCTCTGGCGATGGAGCTGCCGACGACATTGACAATACCCAGTACCTTGAAGCCCTTTGCCTTGGATTCCCGCAGAGCTGCCAGCGTATCCGCAGTCTCACCGGACTGGCTGATGACGATGACCATATTGCCCTTCTGCAGGATGGGATCACGATAACGGAATTCGCTGGCCACATCCACCTCTACCGGGATTCTTGCCAGACCTTCAATGACATATTTTGCGGTAACACCGGTGTGATATGCGGAACCGCAGGCCACGATATGGATCTTTGTGATCTCCTGAATCTCCTCATCGCTCATATTCAGTTCTTCGATGACGATATCATTATCCTTGATACGGGGAGAAATGGTATCGTTGATCGTCTTCGGCTGTTCGTAGATCTCTTTCAGCATGAAATGCTCATAGCCGCCCTTTTCTGCAGCATTGGCATCCCAGTCGATGGTCACGGGGGTTTTCGTGATCTCTTCTTCGTCCACTGAGAAGAATCTAAGACCGTCTTCCTTCAGTTCCACCACTTCCTGATTATCTACATAATATACGGTTCTGGTATATTTCAGAATTGCGGGAACATCAGATGCGATAAAGCTGCCGCTCTCACTCTTGCCTACGATCAGAGGACTGTCTTTGCGGGCAGCGAAGATCTTATCCGGCTGATCGGCAAACATGATACCCAGCGCATAGGAGCCCTCTACACGATGCAATACCTTAGTGATCGCTTCCAGGGGATTTCCCTTATAATAGTAGTCTAACAGATGCGCCAGTACCTCGGTATCGGTCTCAGAGATGAACTGATACCCCTTATCCTGCATCTTTTTCTTCAGTGGAATATAGTTCTCAATGATTCCGTTATGTACTACAGCAATGGTACCGGCGTTATTCATATGGGGATGGGAATTGATATCACTGGGAGCACCGTGGGTTGCCCAACGGGTATGCCCGATACCGGAGGTTCCCTTCATAGACTCGCCTCCATGTGTCAGGTTTTCCAGAACCTTAAGTCTCCCGACAGCCTTTTTGGTGTTGATCTTCTCCCCATCAAAAATAGCCATACCCGCGGAATCATATCCACGGTATTCCAGTTTGGACAGACCGTCTAAAATGATCGGCGCTGCCTGTTCTGTTCCAATATATCCTACGATACCACACATAGTCATACATCCTTTCTGTTCTGTTTCCAGTATTCTTTGTTGGAAGTAAAAGCAAGGACCCATTTTCCGGGGAGCCTGCGATAGTTCTTACCTAATAGATAACCTGCATATTTACAGGCACATTGTATATAAAAATGAGGCAACTTGCCGGACATATGATTTTTCCGCAAATATGCTGTCACATCTTTCACCATTCGTTTTCCCTCGGACTCCGAAGGATATGCTGCGAAGACTTCCGGATGTTCTGCCTGGGATACCCCCAGGTCAAAATTCCTTTGGAACTGCTGTACATTGGTATAATTATGGGAATGAATCACCCGGGCATCCGCCGCATAAGCGATCGCATACCCCGCTTCCACCGCTTTCGCCGCATAGATCATATCTTCATTAAATATGGTATGTTTTACGAATCCACCCAGTTCCTCATAGATCTCCCGTCGGTATGCCGCACACACATTGGAGCAGAAAAATGTCTTGATCCCCAATGTCTTAAGATCTTCTGCGGATTTGATCCGTGACTGTGCCGGATAATTAAATTCCCTGGTATAACATTCCACCGGTGCACAATCTTCTCTCGGCAGCTGTCTTGCATAGGATACCGCCACCTGATCCCGCAGCGGTTCCGTCAGTTGTTCGATCAGATTGTCATCTGCCGGCATGGCATCCTGGGTCATCATGACAAAAATATCTGCGGAAGATTTTTTCACACCCATGCGTCTGGTGCCGCCATGATCAAATTCTCTTTTGGAGACATGATATACCTTAATGTTCTGATATTTCTCCAGAAATCTGGTTCCATAGATCAGCTGCTCAAAATATTTTTCTCCGGTGTTCAGCAGGATCACTTCATGTACCGGCACGCTCTGGCTGTCAAGCTTATCTAATAATGTAAATAGTTCTTTCCCCGGTTTATACAGGGGAATGATCACATCGATCTCCATTGCAGAGCGCTCCTTACTTTCTCAATCTCTGGTCTATTATACTTTATCCCCGTCTGTTACACAAGACTTTTTCATATAACACGAGGGAGCTCCGGTGCTCTCCGGAAGACTCCCTCGTCAATTCGTTTTCTTATTTATTCAGATAAGGTGCCGTATCGGACGCAATCTTTCTACTGTATTCCTTTACACTGTCGGTTACGGTGTAGTTCGCATCATCAAACAGGAACTGATGCAGCCATACAACATTGCTCTCCAGATCCAAAGGTACTACACTGCTTCCCTTTGCACCGATGTTACCGGTGGCACGCATGGTCTCTTCAGGGAAACCTCCCTCGTCCACAATACGATATTTTGTGATGTTAGCCAGCAGATCCAGAATATCCTTGGAATCCAAGCTGGTGTAAACATCATCGATGGCACTGTTAAATACCTTGGACAGAGTATCGTAATCGGCCTTCTTCGCCTGATCTTCAATCGCCTGGATCACTTCACGCTGACGTGCGGCACGCTTGAAATCATTACCTGCGGTATAACGGATACGGCAGTAAGCCGTCGCCTGCAGACCGTTTAGCAGCTGTACTCCGGTCTCTGTTACCGGTGTGTAGTCACATTTTAAGACCTCTGCAATACCGATCTGGTAGTTATTGATATGCTTGATCTCCTCGGAGTCCACATCGATATAGACACCGCCCAGACCGTCAATCACTTCACTCAGTCCCTTATAGCCTACGGTTACAAAGTTCGTAATATCCATATCCAGATTCATGTTTAACATCTTAACTGCCTGCTCCGCTCCGCCATAGGAATAAGCCGCGTTACACTTCTGATAGGAGTCCGTGCCGATGTTCAGATACGTATCACGATATACACTGACCAGTTTGATATCGCCGGTATCCATATTGATGCTGGCGATCATAATACTGTCGCTTCGGCTGCCCTTGTACAGCTGGCTGTCCTTCGTTGCATCCACACCGAACAGTGCAATGTTCATATACCCCTTCATTGCTTCGTCCTGTTGTACTTCTTCCGGAATCCGAAGCTCTTCCGTCTCTAATACCGTTACCTTGGGGCCTTCATTATTTGTGTGGGTCATTACCAGATACAATACTGCTACCATGATCAGGATAACCGCAATCTCTACACCGAAGATGATAACCTTTCTTCTCTTCTTGGCAGCACGCTGCTTGGCAGATACTCTCCTCTGTCCGTTACTGTTGCCGGCAGGTCTCGATCCGGCAGGTCGCTGTCCCGCAGGTCTCTGTCCATTTCCGGAAGGTCTTCTTCCGCTTCCGGCTGGTCTCTGACCATTGCCGCCATTGTAGTAAGAATTTGTTGCCATCTTGTCTTCTCCTTGTGTTAATAAGCATTTTTATTGATAAATCCTGTAAAAAATGTCATAAGAATGATCTTAATGTCAAACCCGAGGGTCCAGTTCTCAATGTAATAAATATCATACTCGATCCGCTTCTTGATGGAAGAATCACCACGCAGACCGTTGACCTGTGCCCATCCCGTGAGGCCCGGCCTCACCTGATGTTTTACCATATATCTCGGGATCTCTTCCTTGAACTTTTCCACGAACTGAGGGCGCTCCGGTCTCGGTCCCACCAGGCTCATATCTCCTTTCAGGATGTTGAACAGCTGCGGAAGTTCATCAATGCTGGTTCGTCTTAAGATCTTGCCGATCCCGGTGACTCTGGGATCGTTTCGCACCGTCCAGCCCTTTTTCTCCTCCGCTGCAGTCTGCATTGCCATACTGCGGAATTTGTACATATAAAATGATTTATTATGAAGTCCTACCCGTTCCTGCTTGAAGATCACAGGTCCCGGACTGGAACATTTTACCAGAATTGCCGACAACAGCATGATCGGTGACGTAATGATGATGCCGAACAGGGAGCCGACAATATCCATGGCTCTCTTGATCATCATATTTCCGGTGTTGGTCAGCGGCACATACCGAATATTGATCACCGGAAGTCCCATGAGATCCTCCGTGTAAGGTCTGCTGGGGATCAGACTGCTGTAGTCGGGGATGAATTTCGTATGCACGCCGGATTTCTCACAGATATCCACAACACCTTCCAGATAATCATAATCTTTCAGAGAAAGCGTGATCGCGATCTCGTCCAGCTTGTTCTCCGGAAGAATATACTCCAGATTCCCCAACGTTCCCAGGACTTTCACTCCCTTATAGGTAGTCCCTCCCGGAATGTGTTCATCCAGAATACCACATACAACATATCCCCACTGGGGATTGCTTAAGATTCTGTCAATATACTCTTCTGCCGCTCTGGAATATCCCACCAGCAAAATATGCTTCAGATTGTATCCCCTTTTCCGGAGTGTCCGCAACGCTTTTCTCATTATGATGCGGGATACCGAAGTCAGAAATACATTCAGCACATAAAAAATTGCCATGACGGATCGCGAAAAGTTGATCTCACGGATGATCATATACAGTATAATGATCAATGCCGCCAGGCCGATGGTATTTGCCTGCAGAATGCTGTAAATCTCATGTCTGCGGCGGACGGTTCGCTTCGGGGAATACACGCTGCACCGGTAATATAGGAACATATAACCGGGCACAATAAAAGGAAGCAGCTTATAATACTCCTGCACAGGCAGGACACCGATTCCGGGACCGTCGTTCAATATATAAAATTTGATATAATAGGCAAGGACAAAGGATATGGCTGTGATCAGCGCATCCATTATCACAAGAAGCCTGTTAAAGACTTTCTGGTTGTCTTTTATCATATGGGTCACCCAATCTGTAAGTCTGAAAAGCTTCTTTTTAACGATTTCATTCTACAATAACGATGTTTTTTTCTCAACTTAAGAATTTATGAAGCCATTTCTTAAGATTTCATAAGAATTCGAAACACATTGAAATACAGCTGCCACTGGATCTTCACATAATTCCCCAGATGATGCCACCGGAAGGGAACTTTGTGCTGTCTTCCCGTGGTTCCTACAGATCTTTTCAGGCCAGCTGCCAGTCCTTTCAGATATAGTTTTCCCATTCTTTTCTTACAAAAAAACAAAAACTTTATGCCAAATCCAAGCCAAAAAAACGGCAGGTTCAGAATACACTGCAAAAGCGGCATATTCTTGCCGATCACATAAATACTGTTGGCAGACGCAAGTAACGTTTTCCGGGGATTGTATCTGGATCCCGTGGAAGCACTGCCATAATGCAGCACAGCCGCCTTCGGTTCATACCGGTTCTCATAGCCGTAGATCCGGGCACGGTAGCCGATATCCAGATCTTCCAGATAGGCAAAATGTTCTTCATCAAAATAACCGATCTCTTCAAATACGGATCGTCTGTAGATTGCGGCACCGCCACAGGCGGAAAACACCGGGACAGACTTATCATAATCCGCCGCCGGTCGTCCCTTCCCCCGGGAATAGGCCCAGCCCAGCACGCAGTAACGGTCTCCGGCATCATCGATGAGCTCCGGTCTGTCCCACATCAGCATCTTCGCACTGACGGAAAATATCTTTTCATTTTCGCGGATAGCATCATATAAGCCTCTTACAAAACCGGCTTCTGCCTTTGTATCATTGTTCAGAAGGATCACATATGGTGTCTTCGCTTCCCGGATCCCCAAATTCACTGCATGACAGAATCCGGTGTTTTCCGGTAAAGATATCAGGCGCACACCTTCCCCACACCATTCCTTTTGCAGATATTCCACGCTGCCGTCCACGGAAGCATTATCGATGATCAGCACTTCATATCCGGGGGCATTTTGCTGCTCTCTGCACAGAGAAGTCATGCACTCTGCCAGATATTTCATTCCGTTGTAATTTGGTATAACAACCGTTATTTCACTCATAATGGTTTAAACTCCTCCGGATATTCCGGCAGATAGAGTAATCTTCCTCTTTGCCGTAACGCTTCGGACAACTGCAGACTTAAGGTTCGGATATCCGCACCCTCCGGCAGCGTAGTAATATTAAATATCGGCTGCTCTTTCGGTAGTCTCCGAATCTCGGTATACGGAACTCCCACGATTTTTTCAAACACTTCCCTGCATTCGGGCCGGATACGGATACAGCGAAGATCCAGCGCTTCCGCATCCTGGGACAGCTCCGCGCGGTGCAGATATCCGCCGAATCCCTTCGGCAGTCCTTCATAAAATACGGTTCCGTCTGCCGTCATTCTGCCGCCGATGATCTTGCCGTGTTTCTTCCCGGACAATACTCTGCCGCCTACAGCTGCCACATCCGACCTGGCTTCCCATACTTCTTTATATTTTAACCGATAAAATCCTACATGCCTGGTCTCTGTCGCGGTGGCCGGGATATAACGGCGGTCCGCATGATCCTGCAATGCTCTCATCCCCGCATCATACGCATATTTTTTGCTGTTTGGATTGGCTGCTGTGGATGCCTCATGACATCTCCAGTGATACAACACCTTCGGAATATGGAGTATTCTCTTCTCCGCAGTCTGCCCTCCCTCTGTCAGCACTTCCGCTACACAGCGCAGTACCAGATCATAGTCCTGGGCACCGTCAAATTTCGGACGGAATTGCAGGCTTTTCAGCAATTTACTCTCCATTACCAGAAAATGACAGATATAGTTATTGCTGAGAATTAAATCGTAATTAAATTCTTCTTTATAATTGGGCTCATAGTATCTGGTCTCTCCTCCATCGCACTTATCCTCATCCGAATAGGCGAAGGCGACTTTGACACCTCTGTCATATGCTTTGATGATCGCATCAGCCATTTCGTACAACGCATCCGGTGTCAATACATCATCATGATCCAGCAGACCGATATACTCTCCCTTCGCATAGGGAAGCGCCTGATTGGTATTAGCAGCGATTCCCGCATTTTCTTTCAGATGCACATAGTGTAGCCTGGGATCTGCTGCGACAGGTTCTGTCTCGCCATCCGTCGGCTGCTCCTTCAGGAATCCCTGCTGCTTCAGTACCTCCTCCACACTGTGATCCTCCGTGGCATCTGCCAGGATCAGTTCCCAATGGGGATAGCTCTGTTGCATAACACTTGTTATCATTCTATTCAGATATGCTTCCGGCGTTCGATATAAGGGTACCACAATACTGAACGTAATCGGCTTCTCCCATTTTCTATCGCTCTGCCTTACCAGCTCTGCTTCCGAACAGGGCACAAAAAAATAGCGGTCTGTCTCTGTCAGGCGCTCCCTCACAGAGATCCAGGTTTCCCTCAGGCCGTTACGTTGCAGATAATATAGAGTTTTCTTAAGGTTTGCCTTGTTTAGCTTTGCCACAGATACCTCCAGCTTTTCATAAAAGAGCAAACCGCCCTGCTCGGGCGATTCGCTCTTTTGAAAACTAATATGATTTATGGAGCACTGCCTTACAGTACTGCCTTTACATCCTCGGTCAGCTTCTCTACCTTAGCCTGTGCATCCTCTAAGCTGGTTCCCTTGACACCCATGTAGAACTTGATCTTGGGCTCGGTTCCGGAAGGACGTGCACAGCACCATGCATTGTCAGGAAGCTCGAAGTACAGAACATTGGACTTGGGAAGTCCTGTGGTAGTCTTCTCTCCGGTCTCCATGTCGATGATAACATCGTTCTGGTAATCACGGAACTTCTCTACCTTCAGATCTCCGAATGCCTTAGGAGGATTCTTACGAAGCTTCTCCATGATCTCGGCGATCTGTCTTGCGCCATCGATACCCTTCATGGTGATGGTATACTGGGTCTCCTTGAAGTAACCGTACTTCTCATACATGGATACCATCATATCCCACAGAGTCATGTTATGCTTCTTGCAGTAAGCTGCTACTTCGCACAGACACATCACTGCTACGATCGCATCCTTATCTCTTGCGTGGGTACCTGCCAGGCAGCCGTAGCTCTCTTCCAGACCAAATACGTAGTTGTTGCTGCCGGTCTGCTCGAAGAGCTTGATCTGCTCGCCAATGAACTTGAAGCCGGTCAGTACCTCGATCAGCTTTACGCCGTAAGCCTGCGTAATAGGTTTGGTCATGTTGGTCGTAACGATGGTAGTTACCAGTGCGGGATTCTCGGGCATGGTACCGGTCGCAGTCTTCTCTCTTAAGATATATTCTGCGATCAGCATGCCGGACATATTACCGGTAAATGCCACATACTCGCCGGTCTTGGTATCTTTTGCATACACACCCAGACGGTCTGCATCGGGATCGGTTGCCAGAACGATATCCGCATCCTTCTCCTTCGCCAGACGAAGCGCATAGGTAAATGCCTTGGGATCCTCGGGATTCGGGTAATCCAGTGTGGTAAAGTTCGGGTCCGGATTCTCCTGCTCGGGAACCACATAGACATGCTTGAATCCCAGCTCAGACAGGATACGTCTTACCGGCTTGTTACCGGTACCGCATAACGGAGTATATACGATCTTGATGTCATCTGCCATTTCCCTGATCACATCAGGATGAATGATCTGCTTCTTCAGCTCTGCCATGTACTTGTCATCGATCTCTTTGCCGATCACTTCATAGAGTCCTGCTGCCACAGCATCCTCTCTGCTCATGGTCTTCACGGTATGATAATCCTTGATGGACTGTACTTCGGTAATGATGTCCTTATCGATAGGAGCGGTTACCTGTGCGCCGTCCTCCCAGTATACCTTATAGCCGTTGTACTCAGGAGGGTTGTGACTGGCGGTAACTACAATACCTGCAGTACATCCTAACGTCCGAAGGGCAAAGGACAGCTCCGGAGTAGGTCTTAAAGATTCAAAAATGTATGCCTTGATGCCGTTGGCTGCCAGACATCTTGCTGCCTCATCGGAAAACTCGGGAGACATGCGGCGGGAGTCGAATGCGATTGCCACACCCTTACTCTGTGTACCGCGCTTGATAATATAATTGGCAAGACCCTGAGTTGCCTTACGAACGGTATATACGTTCATACGGTTGGTTCCTGCACCGATCACACCACGTAAGCCGCCGGTACCGAATTCCAGTTCCTTGTAAAAACGATCTTCCACTTCTGCTTCATTATTGCGGATTGCCAGAAGTTCCTCCTTGGTCTTCTGGTCAAAATAATCATCATTTAACCAGAAATTCAGTTCGTCCATATAACTCATTTTCCTATCCTCCTGTTTTATCGCTATCTTTCAATATCTTCAGTAAACGCTCTCCGGTGATATTTTACCATAGATTCCCTCTACTGAAAAGAATTATTTAACGTCCGCTAACTGCCGGATCCTTCAGTGCGTAATCGCTGCGATCCAGAGAGAAATTCGGATTGTAATAGGGATCTCCCGCCTCCAGTTCAGCCTTCCATTTTTCACGGAAATGCTCGGATTCTCTGTTGTAGCGCTCTGCCTTTTCTCCCTGATCGTCCAGTCCTCTGGAGATGGATTCGTAATGATACAACTCCGCAAAAGGAGTCCACACATTCAGGAGTCCCAGTTTACGTAATTTCAGGCAGAAATCCACATCATTTAAAGAGATCACAAAGCTCTCATCCAGACCGCCCACCTGCTCATACAGGCTCTTTTTCACCAACAGACAGGCACCGGTCACCGCTGTAACGTTCTGGGTATAACACAGACGTCCCATGTAGCCTAAGTTCTGTACCGGGATGCGATAATGGGTATGTCCTGCCGTGCGGTGTGCTCCCAGTCCGATGACCACGCCGGCATGCTGGATCGTCTTGTCCGCATAATACAGTTTGGCACCTACGGCACCCACATCCTCTCTCTGGGCATACATCAGCATCTCTTCCATCCAGTTGGCTGTGATAACCTCCGTATCATTGTTCAGCAGTAAAATATACTCACCGGAAGCATAAGACGCTCCCAGATCATTGACCGCAGAATAATTAAAGTCACCTTGATATGTCACAATGGAAATCCGTCCGTCCCCGCTGTGCAGGATACCGCCGTCATGGCCGCAGACTGTATGCAGCTTGCATCTTTCTTCATAAGAATCATCGCCGGACAATCCCAACAGTTGGGAATAATAGTCCTTGATCTCCGGTGTGGTACTGTTATTTTCCACGACAATGATCTCGTAATTGCTCCAGGTGCTGTTCTTTTGGATCGAGGTAATACAACGCTTCAGATCCTCAACGTGATCCTTATTGGCGATCACGATGGAGATCTTCGGATCTCCCAGGATCTGATACCGGATCCGGAAGATCGTGGCGCAGGCTCTGGTACTGGTGATCTGAAAATGCTTAAAACCATGCTTTTTCAGATGATCTGCCACAGCTCCCTTTGCCGCCTCAATGGCATAAGGCTTCGCGTCAATGCTAGCTGCGGTACTGCCCTCATGGCTTCTCCAGTAGTACATCAGTCTGGGAACATGAACGATCTTTTCCGCTCTGTCGGTCAGACGCAGGATCATATCGTGATCCTGGGCACCGTCAAATGCGGTGCGGAACAGTTCCTCTCCCTCTAACAGTTTTCGGGAAAAAACGCTGAAATGGCAGATATAATTATTCGCCCGCAGATTGTCCGGTGCATAGTCCGGCTTAAAATGCATGGTCAGCATTTTATTAATATCATTTTCCTTGAAAGTGGTCTCATCACAATAAAGATAATCCGCACCCTGCTCATTGATCTCCTTCACATACGCATACAGTACGGAAGGATGTAAAATATCATCCTGGTCAAACAGGCCGATATAATCTCCGGTAGCCAGCTTGTAGCATTCGTTGGTGTTATAGGAGATACCGCCGTTATGATCCAGGTGCTTATAGACGATACGACCATTCGCCTTCGCCGCGTACTCCCTGCAGAGTTCCTCGATATAGGAGTGCTCCGCGTCGGAACCGTCCGCCAGACACAGTTCCCAGTTGGGATACGTCTGATTCATGACGCAGTCCAGCATCTGGATCTGGAATTCTCTTTTATTGTTCCACAGCGGAACCAAAATGCTGATCTTCGGCATATAAGGGAATATCGTCTCTTCTTCCTTTTTCCGCTGCTCCGCATCAGGAAAGCTTCCGGTTCCGTAGGACTCCATCAGGCTCTTCTGGCGACTCTTGTTGCGGATCTTACGCAGGATATCCTTCGGTCCGCCACAATGGGACAAGCGATCCCTCTGTCTCTGTGCGAAATGGATCAGACTTCTCGCCGGACCCGTGGCTTTCCAGAATTTATTCTTTTTGATCCGGTCCAGTTTGAACTGCAGGTCCTCTTTTTCCGATTCCAGCACTACGATCTTGTCTGCCAGATCCGCACATTTTTCGTGCTCCCTCTCGTAGGCTTCTTGATAATTGATCTCAGACATGTTTTTCCTCCGTCAAATATTTTCCCGTTGTATTCCACAGTTTCAGCTTACTGATCCGATGGACCGCAAGAACGGCGATTCCATAATTCCCCGGAGGCAACTGCCCTGTTTTCCGTTTCACACAGAAACCTCCCAGCGCCACATTTTTCTGGTCCGGAAGATTCTCCTCCAGTTCCTGCCGATATGCAGGTAAAATCTTCATGGACCATACCTTCCGGTCCGCCTCCCGCTGTCCCTGCGTATCTTCGGGAAGCAATACTAAAAGTTTATCATAACATGCGTTATCATCTCCCAGGATCACACTGTATCCCTGGATCCGCTCCGGCCCTGCAGTCTCCACCCGTGCCATCAGGCAGTCATCCTGTCTTGCATTTTCCAGAAGTTCCTGCCAGCTCTCACATCTCCATGCCGGCTCCTGTAAAATATTCCGGTCCGTAAGATATGCCGGAACCACACGGCTGTCCAGTCCTTCCCGGTTCAGTCCCATAGGGTAAAAAGGATCCACTCCGCGGAACTGAGGATGCATCTGGTAAAGCAGTTCTCTCTCTTCCGTCAGGCGTCGCATTTTCTCGGGACTTTCGTCGCTTCCGCGGCTCAGGGATTCATGATGATATGCAAAACAGTCATTCAGCACCACATTGTAATATCCCATTTCCACCAGACAAAATCCCAGATCCACATCATTATAGGCCACCCGCAGTGCCTCCCGGAATCCACCCGTCTCCCGGAATACCTCTGTCCTTATCAGCAGACAGGCACCCGTCACTGCCACGCAATTCAGATCAAAGCGATTTCTGCCAAAATAATAAGACTTATCGTCTTCCATGAACTGGAGCTTATGCACCGGTCCCACCGGCAGATTGACAATACCGTCGTGTTGTATTTTCACGGAATCCGGATAATACAGCTTTAGGCCCACGCTTCCCACATAAGGCTGCATAGCGCGGATCACCATTTTGTCCAGCCAGTCATTGCCGCACACTTCTATATCATCATTTAAAAACAGCAAAAACTTTCCTTCCGCCAGTTCAGCTCCCCGGTTGCACATCGCTGAAAAATTAAATTCCGCCGGTTCATAAATATAACGGACAGGGACACCGCTTTCCCGGATCCGTCCGATCAGATCTTCCGTTTTTTGCTTATTTTCCGCACTGCTTCCGTTATCCACCAGCAAAATTTCAACAGGGAGCCTGCCCTCAGACCTTCTCGTCAGGGAACGCAGGCACTTCTCCAGTACCTCCGGATTATCTTTGGAGGGAATGATCACCGAGACCTTAAGCTCTCCTGCAAATAACTCTTTGGCACCTTCCGCCGCCCTGGAGGCCAGTTCCACCGCCAGCTGCGGTGACTCCTTTGTCAGCTGGTAATTTTCCCAGGGAGTGCACTCCCGGCTGTCCCGGTCTGCACGTGCATCCGGTCCCTGGATTCCTATTCCGTCTGCAGAAAAAGTTCCATGGAACAACACGGTTTCCATATGACCGATGGAATGACAATCTCTCCCGAACCCTCCGGCTCCCAAAAACAGGCGATCCATCAGCGGACGGATCTCTCCGGCATCTGTAAAAATAATTTCTTTTCCGGTGCTCTCGTTCTCTGTCACGACCGGATTTTCTCCCATTCTCTGCAGCAGACTGCTCCGTACCGCAACGACACTTCCCACATAGAAAAAGGCTCTGTACAGATCCGGTGACCAACAGGGTTTGTACCAGGGAATGCAACGCTCTCCCTTCTCATTCATCAGGTCTTCATCACCGTAGATGATTTCTGCTTCCGGATGCTTTGTAAAATAAGCGTTGATCCGCTCTGTCGCATTATCTGCCAGTCGTCCCGCCGCCTGTCGGAAAATGACGAATTCCACAAGTCCCGCGATTTCCCGGGGTTCCGCGCTTTCCCGGTCCTGCTCCGCTGCCCACTGTTCATAGGTGACCTTAAGCTGCGCCAGTTCTTTTTCGTATTTTTTATCCTGCTGTGCGATCAGCACCTGCTTCACCGCTGTCCGAATACCCAAGCTGCCGCTCCCTTCTTCTCCACTCCCATCATATCTTTTGCCATTGCCTGAGGGATCTGTACGATCTCCATTTTCACAGACAACGTATTCTCCGCCTGCCGGTTCAGCACATCTGCCCGGATCGTCATATTGGGATCCTCCGTGGCAAATATCACGCTGGGATGGTCCGCTCCCTCTTCGGATTTCAGGATTTTTCCGTTGGTAGTGAACACTTTCTTATCCTGCAGAGGAACCGGCTGTCCGTTCATGGACAGTTCCCGAATCTTACAGATGCAGGAACACATTGCCGGATCCAGCCGCAGATAATGTACGTTACCGTCGAATTTCACGATAAACTCTGCCTCTTTTTCCGCAACATAGACATTTTCCGGAAAATAAGAATTTTCTTCGGAAAATCCCTGTCCCTTGTCTTCATAGATCTGTACCCGCAGTTCTCCTTCCGATTGATGGAAACGCCCGATCCATTCGGTGGGTTTATAGATTTCGCCGCCTAAGAGATTCCGGATCTCACCCATGGACAATTTCTGTCCGGTGACATATTTCTGGAATTCCCGCTCCTGCTCTCTGTACTGTCTTGCCTCATTTTCCGTGATATCCAGACGATCTAAGATCCGGTCCAGTTCCAACGCATTGCGTCTTTCATTCTCCAGAACATAACAGTAAATTGCCCGGAACGCCAGTGCTTTCGTATCTATGACACGGTCAAAGGTCCACTCGTAATCGATCAGTGTCCAGTGATCCCCGGCCACCAGAATATTGGCAAAGATCAGGTCAAAATCCGCTACCGGCACTTCTTCCCCGAATCCTACCCTCTCCAGATACTCCGCAAACAGGCTGTGGAATCCTTCGATATCCTGTCTGTCCAGACATTCATCCATCAGTTCCGACAACGGTCTGCCCGATACGAATTCAAATTCCGCATAAGGGATGCCGTCCTCTTCTCCCGGATGACAGACATTAACGTCCAGCCGGCTTCCGGCATAACGTCCTTTTAATTTTTCATACGCTTCCATCATATGGCGCACATGCGCCTCGGCTTCTTTGGTCAGCGGATATTTCCGCACGATCCGATTCCCCCGGTCATCCCGCAGGATCTCCGTACGGATGCGGAAGCTTTCCGCACGGTCGTTGGAATATCTGACATATTTCAGGTCCAGAGGCTTGCCGATCACTGCCAGATAAGAATTGGAAAATACAGAAAAAAGCCCCTCTTCCACGATTCCGTCAAAAGCACTTTTTTCATCGAATAACAACATTCTGTCACGGTCGAAATTCCGCAGATTATTGGACAGTTCTCCCCGGCCCGGCAGATATGCATCCGAATAGACCGTGGTCATGAATTTATAATCGGGATACGGATAATAAAAACTGCGTTCTCCCACACCGCAGGCATCGAAGATCTTCTCCAGTTTTTTCCGGGAAAAAGTACGCACGACGCCGCCGTTCGGATAATTTTCAATTCCGGAAAACCAGTCTCCCAGGTGATCTTCCTTGCAGCCCGCAAAATATTTCAGTCCGTATTTGTTCTCAATAGCGATAACGATTCGTCCACCCGGTGCCAGATGCTTTTGCAGAATTTTCAGAAAATCTTCATAAGGTGTGCTGCCGCCTATGTAAGCCTGGCCGTACTCGAAGACACCAATGAGGCAGATATAGTCATAATCTGCGGGCAGATCCGGTTCCACATCCGTAAAATTGCCTATGTGGATCGTCACATTTTCACTTTCACTGTGCCGGTACGCATTGATCAGACTGCGCTTTTTTGAGAGATCCACGCAGGTCACCGATCCGGCTTTCCGGGACAGGGCTCCTGTAATGGCTCCGCAGCCGCTGCCTACTTCCAGCACTTTGTCCGTCTTTTTGAGCGGAAGAAAATCCACGATATTTTCCCGCAGAGCCGACAGATGATACAGGATCGGCCAGCTTTTTCTCTCTGCGATGATCCGGTCATATTCCACGGTACTGTATTTTTTTACAATCTCCAGAATCTCGTCTTCCACACTGCCGTCACAATAATAATCCTCTCCGGGATACTTATCCAGATTCAGTGTTACTTTGCCGATGGTCTCTGTCATTCTTTATTTCTCCTCCGCATCCCACACTTTCGTGTTAGAATCCATATCATAATAGCCTACGGTGTTTTTATCGGATACTACTGTAATATTCAGGGCATCATACAGTCTGTGATAGACCTCAAAGGTATCCTGATTGTACCCCGTCACTCCCAAAGACAGCAGATATTCGCCGCCCTGTAAGTTCATTTTCTGCGTAAAAGTCACATTTTTCACATCACCGGGTTCCACGCTGTCTAAGAACGCTTTCTCGATCATGGTATTGGTACCGGTGATCTCCACACCGATGACATTTTTCACGGAAAATGCAAAAATCGGTGCCGGAATATGATCCATAAAACGGACGCGCATATGAATAGTGAACATGCTGCCTTTCAGGATTGCATTGGTGGGAACCCCTCTGTCATCCGTAATGTAAAATTCTTCAATCTGTGCCTGCTTTGTACCGTATTCCAGGGCATTGGGATTCTGTCCCTTCGCCTCCGCGGAAGCCTCAGCAGCATCTTTGGCTGCGCCATCCGCCTTTTTCGCAGCGACTCTCTGCAGATCTTCATCATCTAAGAGATTCTCCGATTCCTCACCGGCATTTTCGGATTCATCGTACTGTCCCACCAATACCCGTTTATAAGTATCGATCATGGCCTTGGGGCTGCCTTCTCCCAGAATATTTCCCTGGTTCAGCAGATAGACGCGGTCGCAATATTTACTGATACTGCTCAGATCGTGACTGACGAAGACGATCGTCTTGCCCATTTTCTTGAATTCTTCGAATTTATGATAACATTTTGCCTGGAAAAATACATCACCGACGCTCAGAGCCTCATCTACGATCAGGATCTCCGGCTCGATATTGATCGCCACTGCAAACGCCAGGCGGACGAACATACCGCTGGAATAGGTCTTTACCGGCTGATAGACATAATCTCCGATATCCGCAAAGCTTAAGATCTCCGGCAGCTTTGCCTCGATCTCTTTTTCGGAAAATCCCATCATGGTACCATTCAGATAGACATTCTCGATACCGTTGTATTCCATATTGAAGCCGGCACCCAGCTCCAGCAGAGCGGAGATACGCCCGTTGACCAGCACCCGTCCGGAAGTCGGATTCAATACTCCGGTGATGATCTTCAGGATGGTGGACTTACCGGAACCGTTGGTACCGATGATTCCCACGGTTTCCCCCTGATAGATCTTCATACTCACGCCTTTCAGGGCATAGTGGAGCTTATGTTTGGTCTTTTTACCGAATCCGAAAGCTTCCTTCAGACGGTCCGAAGGTTTATCATATAATTTATAGATTTTCTGGACATTATCAACTTCAATTGCCAGTTTTCTCTTATCCTGCATAATGTCTTAATCCTTTTCTTTCAGTGTTACACTGTCTTTATGGTACCACATGGCCAGAGAACGGTTGGCCTCATTGTCCGCATCCTCGGAGATTTCTCCCATGCACAAAAACCACGGGCGGAACTGATAGGCCGGCAGCTGCACATCTTTTTCCGGTCCGGACAGAATAGCCACCCGCTCCAGATATTCCTGATGAAAATTATAAGCCTCCCCGGTGTGCACATAATAATACGCTCCATAGGACGAATAATGTCCCGCCTGATTGGATGATGCCCGGAAGATCACAAGACATGCCACACCGATCAGCACATAAAACCACCAGGCTGCTGCGCCGTTTCGTATGGCCCACTTCTGTATCGTCAATTGCCCGGTTGTCTGCTCCGCTCTTTTCTCCAGTAACTGTCGCAGCCACCCGATCCAGTATATCTCATTCAGAAATAAAAGCAGCAGATAGGTGATTTTTACCGCATTCAACGTTCTGGACAGTCCCGCATGTCCCAGGGAATACAGGCTCGGTGTATAGCCGGTCGCATACAGACAGAAGGACAAGGCGAGTACGATCCCCGGATAACGAAAACGGTAATCCGTACTTTTCACTGCCTGCCAGATCATAGGTACCAACAATAACATCACCATCAGAACCACCGGTCCGGTATATTCCGGAATGTGTTTCACGGCTTCCAAAAATGATCTGCCGATGGACTCCAGCGGTCCGTAACCCCAGCCCACATAGCTGCGGGCACGTACGGAATTTCCCGGAGCCGCCACATTCAGGCCGAAGCCTATGATATACACCAGTGTAGGCGGCAGCAGCCACAGCCCCGTCCTGCGCCGTTCCACTACCACGCTGACCAGAAGGATGGTCAGAAGACACAATAATCCCTGCAATGCCGTGACGAAATTGCTTCCCGCCGTAATCATGGCAAGCAGAACCGATGCAGTGAATAACAGACCTTTCGCGGTTCTGCCCTCTGCTCTCTCCAGGCAGATGGCCACAGACAAAAACAAAAGTCCGAAGCCATGCATTCCCACATAGTGGATCCCGCCGTTATACCAGTAGAAGCCGCTCTGCGCGGAATAGATAAACATAAATTCCGCTATGGTGATCACTGCCTGAATTGCCAGGCTGCTCCATTTCTCCATTCGGAAGACTTTCCGCAGGATCACGTGGGTAAACACCATGCTTCCCGCCAAAAGCAGTAACAGAATGAACACCGGTCCTAAGAAATAATACTGCTCTCCCCAGACAGCCGGCATCAGTGTCATGAAAAAAATAGAAGAATACGTTCCCTGCCATGCATACCACTGGGTTCTGGAACAATCCAGTGCACCGGAGATTGCCGCCCATTTCGACTGCTCCTGCTCTATGGCAGCTCTGGCAAATCTTCCAAAGTTATAGTCGTCATAATAAGGAACCGCATAAATCGTCAGTCGAAACAGTGGGATCAGTGCTAACAACAGCAGTCCGCAACAGCCCACTGCCAGCAGTACCCTGTCCGGCTTCCATAACAATATTTTTCTTAACTTTTCAAGAGCACCCTTCAATTACTTTCACCCTTTCTGTTTCCCCCACAACAGTTCCGTAATGCAGTCCCCCGTTCCTTGAGCTCTCGGAATTGTAACAATCCATCGTACTATAACACATCTGCGAAATGCACTTTCAGTCTCTTAAAGATCACAGCACCCAGTCCGAACAATACCACCGTCACGATCCAGAAATACATCGTGGAGAAGAAATCCCGGAAAAACCATTCTTTCTCGTAGATCGCACTGCGGTAGCCATTCACAATATAGACCAGCGGATTCAGCTTCAGGATCATGATCCACTCCGGAGACAGCGCGTCCAGATTCCATAAGATCGGAGTGGCCCACATGCCGATCTGCAATCCGATGCTGATGATCTGGGACAGATCCCGGAAAAACACCACTACCGCACACGTGGTGTAGCTGAGTGCCAGCACAAATATAAACAGGCAAAAACTGTAATAAATGATCTGTGTAGTGTAGATTGTGGGGTAATAGCCGTAAATAGCCGCCACGATCAACAGGAGACACACGAAAAATACATGGATAAACGTAGCCGCAATAATCTTGATGATCGGCAGGATGCTGATCTTAAATACTACTTTTTTCACCAGATAGTTGTACTCTAAGAGTGCATTGGTGCCGTTGTTCAGTGCCTCACTGAAGTAGAACCAAGGCACCAGTCCCGCTGTCAGGAAAAGTACAAAAGGCACTTCCACGCCCTCCCGCAGGGGTGTGCTGGTATTTCCCATGATCTTGTCGAAGACGATGTAATACATCGCCACGGTTACCACCGGCTGTGCCATCGCCCAGACCGCGCCCAGGTAAGAACCCGCATATCTCTTTTTAAAATCGTTTTTCGCCAGCTTCCAGATCAGATGTCTATTCTGGAATAACTCTACCGGCAGTCCGGTAAATTTATCGTACCAGTGGATAAACGCAAAACATGCCGCCGCAATGACAACGCAGGAGATGATCTTTTTCGCCAGCTCCTGGCTTTGATCCACAGCAGGTCCCGGATTCTTATGGAACACGATGAGCAGAGCCATGATCACTGCCGCTGTCACGAACAGGGCAATACCTGTTTTCTTACTGATTTTCACACTTTTTTTCATGCTCTTTTTCCTTCATGTACTGTTCCAGAGTGCCCCACTTGGTATCCTTCTCGGATAATGTCAGTTCCATACCTTCGGGGATGGGCCATTCCACACCGATATCCGGCGTGTTATATGCAATACCGCCCTCATCATCCGGATGATAAAAATCGGTACATTTGTAGCAGAACTCTGCGTAATCGGACAGTACCAGAAATCCATGCGCGAAATTTTTCGGAATAAAGAACTGCTTCTTGTTCTCCTCAGACAAAAGTACACCATACCACTGCCCGAAAGTCTTGGAGCCTTCCCGCAGATCCACAGCCACATCATAGACTTCTCCGCGGATCACACGTACCAGCTTGTCCTGCGGAAAATGCTTCTGAAAATGAAGTCCTCTGAGAACTCCTTTTTTAGAAGCAGACTGATTATCCTGTACAAACACTTCCGGGATTCCCGCTGCTTTAAGATCATTGTAATTATAAGTCTCCATGAAATACCCTCTGGCATCACCGAATACCGTGGGGGTAATGATCTTCAATCCTTCGATTTCACATGTTTCTACTGTTATCTTGCCCATTTATTTCATCCTCACTCTTTATTATTTTCATTCATAGGTGATATTCATATCGACTCTGCCTTCGATACCGTCCACTTTTCCCTTGGAGGTATACTGCCAGGTCTTGTAATATCCCTGATATAACGGCACACTGCGGTACTCCGCAAGCCAGATATGATAGTTCTCCAGTCTGGCGGTCTGCAGATTATTGTTGTACCAGTTGCGGCTGGCATAGACGCCTGCTGTATATCCGGCATTTTCTACCGTCCGGCAAAAAGCCTCACATACCAGGGTTCTGGTCTCCGCATCCAGTCCGTCCGCCCGGCCGTTTCCTCCGGCACCCTCCGTATCAATAAATACAGGATAGCTCAGTTGGAAATCACGGATCAGCTCCAGCACGGCAGAAGCCTCTTCCACCGCCTCTTTCTCATCTGTAGCCTGGGTAAAAAAGTACACGCCCACCGGAATCCCAGCGGCTGTTGCACCTTTCATGTTGGCGACAAACTGTGGATCCTCCACCAGACTTCCCGTAACCGAACCGCGGTAGCCCGCACGAACGATGGCAAACTGCACTCCGGCATTTTTCACCTTATCCCAGTCGATAGTGCCGTTCCACTTGGACACATCGATGCCGACCTTCGCATTGCCGGATGTAGTCTGCAGCTTTTGGATCTCGGTCTTGTCCGCATCTGCCAAAGCTCCTGCCACAGCACTGTCCTCGGCATCCGCATCGACTTCATCCTCTGTCTTGATCAAAAGAGAAATATCATCAATGGCCAGATATTCCACTTTTTCTTTTACATGCACTTTGGTCTCGGTGATGGGAACTTTATATCCTTCGATGGGTAACAGTTCCATATAATAATCGCCGGAATCCAAATCAGCAATGTAGATCACGCCGTCCTGATCCAGATCCTTGTAATCTCCCAGACCGTCCACCCGGACATAGAAACTCTCTCCGGTCACCGGTACACCTTCATTGTCCACGATCTGGATACGCAGATCCTTTTCCACGGAAGTCGCCACCAGTGACAGGCGGTGGCTGTTATCTTTCGCCGCCTCCAGGATCGGATTCACATCCGGATCAAAAAACGTATTATCTTTTAAAAAGGCTTTCAGGTCGTTGCCGATCCTGCCATCCGCTTCCGCGGTGTCCGTCTCCCCGGTGCCCTCCGGCACGGGATCCACTGCTTCGCCGTCACCTGCATTCTGCGCTCCGGACACCGCCGTGTTCTGGCCGGATGTGGGGGACAGTTGTTCCCTGTTCACATACATTACCGCCAGTGCCACCAGCAGGATCACCGCCATGGAGGCCAGGATCCCCATTTTCCGCAGCTTAGAGTCCATTTGCTACCTCTACCAGATATTTACCGTAATTCGTCTTCAGCAGCGGCTCTGCCAGTGCCAGCAGCTGCTCTTTATCAATAAATCCACGTTTGAAAGCGATCTCCTCGATACAGGAAATATACAATCCCTGTCTCTTCTGGAACGCTGCCACGAAATCTGCCGCATCCAGAAGTGCATCGTGATTGCCGGTATCCAACCATGCGAATCCACGACCCAGAGTCTCTACCTGCAGGGTTCCTCTGTTCAGGTACTCGTTATTAATACTGGTGATCTCGATCTCACCTCTTGCGGAGGGCTTTACGTTCTTCGCGATCTCCACTACATCGTTATCATAGAAATACAGTCCGGGAACTGCATAATTGCTCTTGGGATGCTCCGGCTTCTCCTCGATAGAAAGTGCCTTGCCGTTCTCATCGAACTCCACTACGCCGTATTCTCTGGGATCGCGCACATAATAACCGAAGATGGTCGCGCCTTTTTCTCTGGCGGCTACTTTACGAAGCACTGCCGAAAAGCTCTGCCCGTAGAAAATATTATCTCCCAGTACCAGTGCCACTCTGTCGTTACCGATGAATTCCGCTCCGATGATAAAAGCATCCGCGAGGCCACGGGGTTTGTCCTGCACCGCATACTCGAGACGCATGCCCAACTGACTGCCGTCTCCCAATAACTCTTTGAATACCGGAAGATCTCTCGGGGTGGAAATGATCAGCACCTCTCTGATATCTGCCAGCATCAGGGTTGACAGGGGATAATAGATCATCGGTTTATCGTACACCGGCATGATCTGCTTGGATATTGCTTTTGTCAGGGGATAAAGTCTGGTTCCGGAACCTCCCGCCAGTATAATTCCTTTCATAAAAACCTCCTTAAAATACTTGTTTTTTAACACACCGAATGGGAACGACGTTCATCGTTCCCATTTAGCAGATATTCTTTACTTTTCCTCATACATTTCATTGTAGTATTTCTGGTAATCGCCACTGGTCACATTGTTCATCCAGTCTTCATGCTCGAAGTACCAGGCGATGGTCTTGCGGATACCTTCCTTGAACATGGTCTCGGGATACCAGCCGATCTCTGCCTTGATCTTGTCCGGCGCGATGGCATATCTTCTGTCATGTCCCTTACGGTCTTCCACGTAAGTGATCAGATCGTTGTTGATATGTGCCTTGCGGGGATCGGAATCGGGAAGCATCTCCTGTAAGGTCTCAATGATAATATGGATGATCTCGATGTTCTGCTTCTCGTTGTGTCCGCCGATATTGTAAGTCTGGAACAGGCTTCCCTGCTCCTGTACCATGTCGATGGCCTTCGCATGATCCTCTACATACAGCCAGTCGCGGACATTTTTGCCGTCTCCGTATACCGGAAGCTTCTTGCCGTGAAGGGCATTGTTGATGATCAGAGGAATCAGCTTCTCGGGGAACTGGAAAGGACCGTAATTGTTGGAGCAGTTGGTGATATTGGCAGGGAAATGATAGGTATCCATGTATGCCTTCACCAGCATGTCCGAGCTTGCCTTACTTGCGGAGTAAGGACTGTGGGGATCGTAAGGCGTGGTCTCATAGAAGAAAGCATTGTCATCATCGGGAAGAGATCCGTAGACCTCATCCGTAGATACATGCAGGAACTTTTTGCCAGCCTTGAAGCTGCCGTCTGGAAGCTCCCAGGCTGCCTTGGCACAGTTTAACATCACTGCGGTACCCAGCACGTTGGTCTGTACGAAGATCTCCGGGTTACGGATACTTCTGTCTACATGGCTTTCGGCTGCGAAATGTACCACGCGGTCAATATCGTTCTCCGCGAAAATTTTGCTGATGGCTTCCTTGTCGCAGATATTTGCCTTCACGAAAGTGTAATTGTCACGCTTCTCCACATCCTTGAGATTCTCCAGGTTTCCCGCATAGGTCAGGGCATCCACATTAATGATACGGATCTCGTTATCGTATTTTTTGAACATGTAATGAATGTAGTTGGAACCGATAAAGCCGGCACCGCCTGTTACCAGATAAGTTCTCATTTTCTCTCCGTTCTGCGCAGGTGTGCGCATTTTGCTATAGATAGTGATATTCTACCATAAAATGGGGTGGATAGCAACACGGGCTATCGTCCTGCCTGCGAGCAGTCTCACTGACTGTTCATTGTAAATATCAACACGGCTTCTCCGCACTTCGTGCTCTCGAATCCGTGACACCCATTCGCATTCCGGACTATCGTCCTACTTGCCACGGGTATTAACACGGCTTCTCCGCACTTCGTGCTCTCGAATCCGTGACACCCATTCGCATTCCGGACTATCGTCCTACTTGCTCATGTGTGTTTGATTTGCTAATAAAGCACCAGAACCGCCTGCGAGCAGTCGGTCTTGGCTTTATTGCAAATCTTAATATCCCAGGTAGCTGATATTTAAATCGACTTTGCCGCTGATACCGCTGACTTTTCCGTCGGATCTGTACTGCCACAGATCATATCTGCCGGTATAGGTCGGGGTCTTGGCATACTGTGCCAGCCAGATCTTGTAACCGCTCAGAGCACCTGCATCCATCTTGGATGTCAGCCATGTCTTGTTGGCATAGACACCGGGAGTATATCCCGCATTCTTGATCGTGTTGCAGAATGCCTTGCAGACTGCGGTTCTGGTAGCAGAATCGATGGCATCGCCTCTTCCGCCGCTGCCTTCCACATCCAGGAATACCGGATAAGAAATCTTATATCCGCTGATGCGGTCCAGTACCATGGATGCTTCCTGTACTGCTTCTACCTCATCCACTGCCTGCGTGAAGAAGTATACACCTACCTTAAGACCAGCTGCCGTAGCTCCCTTGATATTGGTCTTGAACTTGGGATCCTCGATCAATGCTCCCTGAGATGATCCACGGTATCCCACACGAATGATCACATAATTCACTCCGGAATTCTTAACCGCATTCCAGTCAATGCTGCCGTTCCACTTGGACACATCAATGCCCATAGTACCTGATCCCACTACCAGGGAACCGTCACTTGCGAAGTTATATTTTGCACCCTGGATGACCTGCTCACCGGTCACCTTGCTGCCGTCTGCCTTGAAGAAATATACCTTACCGTCTAACGTCTGCCATCCGGTATATCTGGCCTCCTCCATGAGGAAAAACTTTGTGGCAGTGTAATAATCCGCATACGCTGCCGCCCGGTATTGGTTGTCACCGATGGATACATACAGCTGTCTGCCGCTGGTATCCTTTAACGGTGTTTTTGTATCCTCTCTGGGATTCACATCGCCCGCTACCGTAACTGTAAAGGTGGCTTTTGCTTCCGCGCTGCCCTCCTTATATGTGACAGTGATGGTTGCGGTTCCTTTTTTCACACCGGTAACGGTGATCGTTTTGCCACTTACAGCTACCGTGGCAATATTCTTATCTCCGGAATCTGCCGTTATGGTTCCGCTTCCGCTGACAGAGGCTGTTACAGCAGCCGTAGATTTCGGATAAACGGTTACAGCTGTCTTATCCAAAGTAATCTTGATTCCATTAGTGACCTTCACTGCCAGATCCAGTGGCTTAATCTCAGTTCCCATCGTTACGGTGACTGTGATCTTCGCATCACCGGCTGCTACACCTTTCACTGTGATCTTACCGTTTGCATCTACCGCCGCAGTGGCTGCTTTATCATTGGAATTTGCAGTGATCTTATAAGTTGCACCTGTGAAATTTGTAACTTTAACCTGTGCTGTTGCTTCTTTTCCTGCTTCTACGTTCAGGGATGCCGGTTCCAAAACAGCGGTCGGCTTTTGGACTTCCGTAACAGTAACTTCCCAGGTAAAGGTCTTCTGTGTGCTTCCTACCTGTGCATATGCTGTAGGAAGGCTGCCGCCTCCCACGGACTGCGACTCACCTGAGGAGCTACCATCTTCCCCTGTTCCTCCTGTAGGTGTACCGGTCGTTTCTCCCGGAGCCGGTGTTGTAGGGGTCGTCTCCGGTGTTGTAGGGGTCGTCTCCGGTGCTGTGGGGGTCGTCTCCGGTGTCGGTGTAGGTGTAGGTGTCGACGTAGGTGTAGGAGTCGGCGTAGGTGTAGGAGTCGGCGTAGCACTGCCAGCCTCCGTATACGTACAAGTGATCGTTACAGGTCCACCTGCCTTCACGCCGGTAACCACACCATTATTTACACTGGCCACCGTCGCATTATCGCTGCTCCAGCTAACAACCGTGGCTCCTGCCGGCGGAGTCAGCTGTTTGGTCTCTCCTACCTTGATACTTATCCGTTCATTTGCTATGCGCAGGAATCTTCCACTATAAGCCGTCTGTTTTTCCGGATTTACCACGGTATCCTTTGTTACCTCTCTATAAGTAGGAGGTAATTTCTTACTTTCTACCCACTGCACGGTATCTTCCAGAATAGACTCCACCACAGTATCATTTTTCATGGTGTCCTCTTTTGCCGCATTGACCTCGGATTCCTTCTTGATCTCGTTTGCCACATCGACCTTTTTATAAGCGATATCCTTTCTGACTTCTACCTTCTGGGTACCGGTAGGCAGTGTGTAATCCTTATATTTTTCATCGGTCAGGGTATTTACCGCTACCGTATAGTTGCCGGGGGTAATGCCCTTCTTGTAGATAATACCGTCCATATCATCATCGGTCCAGGTATCAGTTTTACCTTTGGGATCCGTGATCGTCACGCTGAAAGGTACATTGGAGATCAGTTTACCGCTCTTTTTATTGGTAAATTTGATCTTTAGATCCTTCTGCACGGAGACCAGTTCCAGTTCAACGGTACCACCGTTGGTATACTCGGCCTCATCATATTCTTTTTGTTCCTCATTCTCATCATCGACTGCATTGGCTGCTGCGATCTTCGCAAGCTTTGCATCTGCCACTGCCAGCATACCCTGCTCACCGATCATCTGGATGCCGTCCAGCTGGCTGCCCACACTGACGAACTCCGATACCTGATGATCCACCATACGTGCGCTGGCATATACACTGCCTGTCACAATGGCCAAGATCAGCACTGCCACACCGGTTGCCGTCATAATGCGGTCCATGGTACTCATGTTCAGGAATTTGGTCCAGATAGCAGCTATTTTATTGCCACCCTGCTTTTTACTCTTTTTCCCTTTACCGCCGCGAGCAGGTGCCATATCATCGTCGGCATAGTACTCTTCATCGTCGGCGTAATATTCTTCGCTGTCCTGGTCTCCGATATACTCCTCGTCGTCGGCATAGTACTCTTCGCCATCCTCGTCTCCGGTGTACTCCTCGTCGTCGGCATAGTACTCTCCGCCGTCCTCGTCTCCGGTGTACTCCTCGTCGTCGGCATAGTACTCTCCGCCGTCCTCGTCTCCGGTGTACTCCTCATCGTCGGCATAGTACTCTCCGCCGTCCTCGTCTCCGGTGTACTCCTCGTCGTCGGCATAGTACTCTTCGCCGCCCTCTTCTCCGGTGTACTCCTCATCGTCGGCGTAGTACTCTCCGCCGTCCTCTTCTCCGGTGTACTCCTCATCGTCGGCGTAGTACTCTCCGCCGTCCTCTTCTCCGGTGTACTCCTCATCGTCGGCGTAGTACTCTTCGCCGTCCTGCTCTTCATCCCAATCGTAACCATCCTGTACGTCTTCTTCCCAGTTACGGTCCGGACGTTTTGTATGGTTAAATAATTTTTTCATTTTATCTATCCCTTCTGCTCATAATTCTTCAATGTACTTCAGTGTAACAATTCCGTAACATTATAACATTCTATTTCCGCCGCTTCAAGCTGTTCGTCCATTTCTTCAGAATTTCTTAAATCTTTCTAATATTGTGGACTTTCTTTCCGTATAATAGTAAAATCAGAATAACTCTTTTTACCACTTAAAAACAGATACTTAAAACGGAGAGATGGAATGAAACGAGACGAACACGTGAATGACATGCCTGATATTGAGATTATAGACCTGGAAAATGAAACTGTGCAAGACACAGATTTGGGGAAATCCGATATTTCCGATGATTTCGAGGGGAATCCGGATGATGAATATGAAGAAAATGACCGGGAAGAGGAGGAAGAGGAACATCCCGCTCCTAAGGGTATCCGGCGTTTTCTGAATCTTCATGTCCTTTTTGCCCTGGTATTGCTTGTGGTGGTAGGCCTGCTGGGTTATCGCATTACGCATTGGGGACAGCGGGTAAGCCAGTCGGATATTTTCAAGGACGGACAGGGATCCTATGATGACAGCTGGGATTCTATCCTCCCCCTGACCGATGAGAACGGTAAAATGATAGTAAACGATGCTTCTAATATTGTCGTGTTCGGAAATGCACCCTTTGCCGATGACCGCGGTTCTTCCGACAATCTGGCCAGCCTGATTGCCAAGGAGACCGGTGCTACCGTATACAACTGTTCCATCAGTGGAAGTTATCTGGCCGCGCAACACACCAATTTTGATCCCACCCTTGCCCCTATGGATGCTTACTGTCTGTATTGGCTGGTGAATCTGGCCGCCGGAGTTCCCCTGGACGGCTATTACAATGATGCTGTAGAAGCTTTGGGTGACAAGACTCCACCCGAAGCGGAAGAAGTCGTAAACACTCTGAAAACTTTGGATTTCAACACCATTGATACCGTGGCGATCATGTATGATGCCACCGATTATCTGATGGGAAATGCTATGTATAATGATGACAATCCTACGGATCCTACGCAGTTCACCGGCAATCTGGAGGCAAGCCTCGAAGTCCTGCAGCGTCTGTATCCGCAGATCCGTATTATTGTAATGTCTCCTACTTACGCATATGCAATAGATGAGGATGGCAATTATGTAAGTTCGGATATCTATATTTATAATGGTCGCGATGTTTTATCCACTTATGTGATCAAAGAATGTTATTCCTCCAACCTTCACAGTGTTTCCTTTATGGATAACCTGTACGGAAGCATCACAGAAGATAATGCCAAGGAATACCTGACCGATAACCTGCACCTGAACGTAAAAGGACGAAAGCTCATCGCCAAACGTTTTGAGTACTTCCTGAACTACTATTCCAAGGGTTACGCTTCACAGGAATAATAAATAGAATCGTTGATCGCATACTTCTGCCACCCGGATGACTTAGCTGTCTTTTCCGGGTGGTATTTTTTTGCTTTGATGTTCCGGTCTTTACTGCCTGAAATCAGTTTTATGCTGCTGAAGCATTAAAGTCCTATGTAGGAGCAGTATTATACTTGCATTGTTAACGCAGGCTTGCCACCGGCTAGACGAACTTCTCCTGTGCCCTTCTTCTGCCTCAACGTGGGCACAGGTGACAGGAACAAGCTTCTCTGTACCCTTCTTCCTCCTCAACGTGGGCACAGGTGACAGGGGCAAGCTTCTCTGTACCCTTCTTCCTCCTCAGCGTGGGCACAGGTGACAGGGGCAAGCTTCTCTGTGCCCTTCCTCTGCCTCAGCGTGGGCACAGGTGACAGGAGCAAGCTTCTCTGTGCCCTTCTTCTGCCTCAACGTGGGCACAGGTGACAGGAGCAAGCTTCTCTGTGCCCTTCTTCTGCCTCAACGTGGGCACAGATGACAGGAACAAGCTTCTCTGTACCCTTCTCCTGCCTCAGCGTGGGCACAGGTGACAGGGGCAAGCTTCTCTGTGCCCTTCCTCCTCAGCGTAAATAGTTTATGGGTATGAGTTACTTATTTTGTTGCTGATACCCACGTTAGGGAAAGTTTGAGGGTATGCGAAGCTTGTTTGGCTTCTGATACCCACGCTGTGAAAAGTTTGAGGGTATGCGAAGCTTGTTTGGCTTCTGATACCCACGCTGTGAAAAGTTTATGGGTATGGGAAGCTTGTTTTGCTTCTGATACCCACGCTGTGAAAAGTTTGAGGGTATGCGAAGCTTGTTTTGCTTCTGATACCCACGCTGTGAAAAGTTTATGGGTATGGGAAGCTTGTTTTGCTGCTGATACCCACACTGAGAAAAGTTTGAGGGTATGCGAAGCTTATTCTATCGCAGATACCCAAATCGTGAAAAACGAAGGTATAACACGAAAGCTTTATATTCCAAAACGCAGAATTCCCGGAGTATGCGGTGCCATGTCGAAGATGTTTGTCGGAGGATGTTGATATTTTCTAGAAAAGTGCTGAAAGACAGGGGGAAAGCGGACACGATGTCCGCGTCAGCCGATTGTCGACATGGATGTCGACTGTAGGCGGCCCCGTCATGACGAGAACTACTCATCACTTTTCGTAGAAAATTCACATCCGGAGACCTTACATCGAGACATGTGTATCGCATGCTCCGGGAATTCGTGGATTTTGCCAATGTATTTCACTAACTCTCAATTTATTTCATAAAGTAATACAGATCCACGGTAGCATCTTTATAGATGACGTATCCGTGCATTCTCCCGAACTCTTCATATTCCAGGTCTTCCAGTTTCCCGACCAGTGTCTTCGTCTCCGGCAGGATAATATACGCACATTGCTCTTCGCGGGCCAGTGTCGCCAGTTCGCCGGCGTCTATGGTCTCCTGCTCCATGACATCGTAGAGATCGTTCTGTACCGTCCACTTGCTTACGACAATATTGCGGCCATAAGGCATACACACCAGATTGCTGTACTGGCGGACATACTGTAAAAGCTCCCCGGGGAACACTGCCATGACCTCCCGGCCCGGGACTTCAATGGCATCACAGATATCCACTACACTCTGGGGTACATGATAGACATTCTCTGCTTTTTGAAAATAGGGATTGCGGTAGATCAGGCTTCCGGACAGCATAAACAGGATCAGTGCGGCCGTTATCCCCACATATTTCAGATATCCCCTCAGCTTTCCACAGAGACTGACCGCAGTGAATGCAACGACCGGTGTCACCGGCAGAAGCCACAGAATCCGGTAATAAATTTCTCCATCCGCCAGTCCGGATATGATCTTCGCAACCAACGGATTGAAGAAGACCAGCAACAATACCAATGGTACATAGACAAACAGGATGCGGATATGTTTTCTCTTCTCTGTCACCCACAGATATAACAGGCTCACCAGGAACCAGATCATGATCAGGCCCGTTCCCATATATTCCTGAAACAGCTTCAACGCTTCCATTTCCATCCTCCCTTATCCCAGCAGCAGATACATTCCCGCATAGATCACACAGGGAATGCAACAGGCGGCGAGGGGCAGCAATAACCGAAATCTCTTATAGCAGACAGCTCCGCAAATCCCGGCCACTCCCATCAGCATACAGGCCAGCAACGCTCCCATGGTACTTGCCAGACAACAGGAAATCATCACCGCTCCCAACAGCATCCAGAATCCGACTGTGATCTTTTTCTCCTCCTGCAGTCTGCGGAACAGCCAAAGCAGCAGGAAGAAGATCATCGGGATCAAAATACTTCCCAAAGCCGCCTTTCCCTGTCTGCTTCTTGCGATCATGAAATTCTCCACGGTATAAAAAGAATAATCGCCGAACATTACCAGCACTTCCGTGCAGATCAGAAACAGCGGAACCGCTTGCCCGGAAAACAGGATCCTGCTTCCCAGCAGATAAAATACGCCATATGTCATAGAGATCAGCACCACCGGCAGCAATGTTTTGGCCACCACTACCGTGGAGATCCCGGTCATCCGCGCCAGCCATGCGATCCAGATGGGAAAAGGTGCCAGTCCGTGCCGCACATCCAGTTCGGTATTCATGCCGGTATAAGGAATCTTCTGGTACATTTTCCCGGATTCCTGTGCTGCCGTGGAGATTGCCACATAATAAGCATCATCGCCGTCCCCATATACCATCACGACCGCCAGCACCAGCTGTACCAATAATAGCACAGCAAAAATCACCCAGAGCAGAACCTCTGTCTTCTCTGACTTCGCTGTCTGCTCCTGCCGCACCGGACGCAGTCCCCGGGGGTTCCGGAACCAAAATACCGTTGCCAGTACAAGTAATACCAGAAGGTATACCGAATATCCGATCATAACATGCCGAAAATGTCCTTCTAAAAGGATCACCGGAACACAGATCACCTGAAATCCGGCCCAGAGTAACATCTGTCCGCTTATCCACAGGAATACTGCATTTTTATGAGGTTTATCCACAGCTGCGAAACAGTGGCCCACCCATATGGGAAGTGCCAGCGTCAGTACCGCCAGCCATATCAGACGAACTACGATCATTTTTATATTCATTCCTTTCGCTTCATTCAGGCTCAAAACGTCATGAACATATTTCTCATTTCCAAGCTTTACTCTCGTTTTACGTTTTCAGATGTTTTTACAAACAGATAGATCTTATCGCCGTGTACCCCTTCGGAAAGCAATGCTTCCTCCGGTTCCAGGCCGTATTTTTCCTGCATTACGGAGATCACTGAGCTCTCTTCCACTCCGGGTTTGATCAGTACCGCAACCCGGTTCAGGGACTGTACTGACGCTACATCCTTACGATCCGCCAGTTCCTCTGCCGTCACTAACAGAGTGCTGTCATAATGCATGAATTCCGGAAGATTCTCATAATATCCGACTCCTGCATAGACACAGATACAGGGAAGAAGCGCATATTCCTCCGCCAATTGTTCCTGCTGTCCGTATCCCCGATAGAGATATTCCCCATCATAGCCGGCCAACCGCAGTCCCTGCACCGCCATGATCCATATGATCAGACAGATTCCCGTTGCCCGTTCTGTCCATCCGCATACCTCCGAAAGCTTCTTGCCCAGGTAACACAATAACAGTGCCAGTAATAACATAGCCAGCGGAAACAACGGCATCACATAACGGTCCACAAGATAAGGTGACATTCTGGATGCCAGCAGAAAATAACCGATCACCGGTACGATCAGCAGACTCAGCATTCCCGCGTTCGGTCCCGCATTCGGTCCCACATTCTGTCCTGCCTTCTCAGCCACGTCCCTGCGATATTCCCGATATTTCTGATATTTATGCCAGCCTGCGGTCACCGCCAGAACCACTCCTGCGAGACATGCCGCAACAAGTAACGGTCCACCTACCGTCCGGTCGGCCACAATGTTACCAAAGCTTAGAAGTCTCGCCCCGTAACCGGAGAACCCGGAAGCCAGATTATCCAGCGCCTCGGTGCCTCTTCCACTGGAAAATACATCCGCTACCGCAAAAGGAAACAGCACAAGACCGATCACTGCCGCCAGGATCATCGAACGGACATAGATCCACAGTTCTCTCGTTCTCTTACCGCACAACAGTCCGGCTGCCGTAACCGCTGCCAGAAGGATACAATAAAACAGGAAAAAATACTGTGTTAAAAATCCCAGTACCGTAACAGCGATCAGGCCTTTATTTTTCCGGTCGAATCCATGATCCTTCCACTTCTCCACATGCACAGAAAGCAGCGCCACACACAGACAGGACAACAGTCCGTACATCCGGATCAGCAGTACCGTTGCCAGTGCTCCGGTGCTGAGTCCATACAGCAGCACTGCCAGAATTCCCAGCTGTCTGCCCCTTTCCCGCATGAAAAAAATATCCGCAAGCTGCCTGCCCAGTCGCAGTAACAGCCACAACGTGATGCCCAGGCAGACCAGGTTGATGAAACATCCCAGCCACGGTGACAGTGTCCCCCAAAACAGGGAACTTATGGTATGCAGCAGCATAAAATGTACCGGCGGATGATTGTCATCTTTCACATTAAAATAGACCGACAGATAATCAAAGGCATCGTCACCGTCCACGGTCACATAATCCCGGAACTGCTCCGCCGAGATCCATACCGGTTCCTCATAGACATCCGCTTTATACGACAGAAGCTTACTGTTCCCCCGGTTCTGAAGCACATCCTTTACCGTGTCCGTCAGATTGGACACCGTCTCCGAGAAACTGTCTCCCTGAATTTCCTCCCTCACGAACTTCGCCAGTCGTCCCTCCGGCTGTGTGGGTACGATCCAGGGATTGTATCTGGCATTGGCCAGCTCAAAGCTTAAGAGTTCATCCATGTGATAACCTTCCTTAAAGCTGACTCCCACGCACATGATCCCCAGACATAAGATAACTGCCAGAAGCTCCGGCAGGATTTTTTTCCATCTGCTGCTTTCCATCATACTAATCTCCATTCCACAGACGATTCCTTTCGTCGGAGGAATCGCGAATCCATTTTGTCGCCGGACTATTTTTCCATGATCCGATAGAGATAGATGCGGTAATAACTGTCCTCTGTCTCAAACGCTTCCTCTCTCACCGGTTCCAGTCCCGTATTCCCGCTATGATCGATATACGCTGCCGACAGCAGATAAGTGCCTCCCAGCTCTCTCAGGCGTTCCGTGTCGATCTCATAGTTCTGAAAATAGAATCCACCCTTTTGAATCGTATAATATCCGGGGCATTCCGCACTGAACAGATAACAGCGGTTCCCCCAGTGGTCGAAATTATCCTCAAGGTACTCGCTCTTGGCAAGCTCCGGCGCTATGATCTTACGGAAACGGTGTTTATATTCCAGGGAATAATTATTGGAATATCCGTCCAGGCAGTAAAATCCATGATATAATGCCGCCGCCGGATCGATCCCTAAGCTGACCACTCTGTAATCCTCCGGCCGCTCCCCGAAATTATCATAAAGATATTCCTGCACCTGATCCAGTACATCTATGGCATAATAATCCCGGAAGCTCATGGCTCCGTACTCCCGGTTCACTGTCTTTTGCAGATTCGGTTTCAGATTGCTCTGAAGGAGAATCTGTTCCGCAGTCGTCACGGTGAGAATCATTGTAACTGTGAACAGGATCACATTCCTCACGCACCGTTTCTCGCAGAGCTGCCGCAGCAGCAGCAAAAGGCAGCATCCCAGAGCAAAATACCACAGGCAGGGGCTCAGCCACAAAACACGGTTGGCCTGAAATCCCTTCAACGCTCCCCAGCCGGAGCGCAGGCTCACACCGATCCCGCTGTCCCACAGTGCGGCCGCCGTTGCTATAAATACAATACATCCGCAGGAGATTGCCAGCGAGCGGAAAATTCTTTTACTGTCAACGGCCCTTCTTCGGATCACGGCGATCACCGTAAATACCGCTATGAGCAGGATCCACCCGTGATAATCCACACTGTGTTGTCCGCCCTGTAACAGGTTCGTCTTCCATTGTTCCCAAAAAGATACCGCGGTCAACGCATACTCCGCCTTATGCGAAACCGTGCTCTCTCCCACGCCGAAGATCTGCAAAAACAGAGCACCGTTCTCCAACAGATAAGTGAGAAGCAGTAACATCCATGCAAACCCCTGTGCTGCCGAATACTTTCTGCGCAGTGCCGCAATGATCTCCCCTACGGCCCAGATCCCCAGTACCGCAAATCCGGACAGTACCAGAGAAGAATTTGCACCGAAAAATACTACATAGGCATAATACAGCAGCTGCTCGCGAATAGATCTGTCCCGTTCCCGTAGCCGCAGTACACAATACAGGAGCATCGGCAGTCCGTATTGCGACAATCCGTACACCGGCAAAAAGGGCAGATAGGCATACATACAACCTACCGTCATCGCCAGGAAACCTACCGTTCCTTTTCTCCCGCTTAATATGTCGGAATCTTCCGCTGCCCACCAAAGCAGGAGGAACATTCCGACATATCCGACAAAGCTCCCGGCCACCTGCATGCAGGCAAGCGCCGTCTCCGCAGGCAGCAGACGGTATAACAATACGCAGGCCGGTGCCGGCATGGTAAGAGCGGTCCTCGACGCGCCGTTCATAAATTCCGGCAAAATACCGCTGCCGTCCCACAGGTGTCTCGCCTGCAGCAGATAAGCGATCACTTCTCCATCCAGCTGATCGTGATACACAAATATAGCATCTTTCCCCAGTATCAGATAAGGGATTCCCATTGCCAGCACCGCCAGTGCTCCCAAAAGGAACCAGACATTTTCCGGTTTTTTCATTTTCCTGCGTTCTGTCATCATTCCTCCTGTGTCAGACAATGATATGCCACCGAGATCATTCCCACCAGCCATAACATTCCGGGGAGCAGTCCGTTTTTATAATCCCAGCATCCCGCATCCTGCATGGTGTACCATACTGCCATGCCAAGCGCCGTTATGCCACACATACACACGACCTCCCACCGGATACGCTTTTTCCCGGCCAGTGCGCCGAGCAGTGCCGCAATACTCCCCAGCAGGAACCACACACTGCTGTATTTCAGCAGGAAATTGGTCAGCTGCAGGGCTCCGGTCATCATCAGATCCACATTTCTGGCAGAAAAAGAATCATACCCCCGGCCGTCCAGCAACAGCTGCAACATCACGGGTGGCATGACATATCCCGCCATGTCCCATGCGATCTGGTGTATATTATCGGAAAAATAAGCCTTGAGATGATAAACAGCGTACTTACGGAACAGCTGCTGTGCGCCGCTGACGCCAAGTGCCTCTTCCGCCTTTTTCTGCAGATCCGTCGGCATCGTTCCCGCATACCGCCCGGACTGCTGTATTTCCTCCCAGCTGTACAGACTGCGCAATTCCTCCGGCCAGGTGTCGTATTCTCTTTCCACCCGCATATGAGACCAGGTAAATCTGCGCATCATTGCCGCACTCACCGTATTCTCCGCCTTACCATAACTGCCGGGCGTCTGCCACAGAGATACCGCCGTGAATAAAATCCCCGCGACTGCCGCCAGCAGCACCAGTTCTCCCAGCACTCTCTGTTTTCCCAGCTGTCTGCCGCGGATCAGATGCAGAACCCATACCACCGTAAGCGGCACCAGGCCAAGCCACAGGTTCTCCACGACAAACACTGTGCCAAGCGCCCACCAGACTCCGGCCGTAAACATCTGTCGGAGAGGGAATTTTACTGGATCGCCATCCGCATCCTGACGCAGGATCCCCATAAGCACCGACAATTCCAGCAACAGGAAAGAAAATCCCGGAGAATTCGGCAGCACCGCCACATGACACTGCAGGGCAAACGGGCAAGTCAGAAGTCCGAGACTTCCCCACACCAGCCACACTTTCTTCGTCATGCCACAGGATTTTAAAAATACGACGCCACTGTAAAATGCGAACAAGATCTGCACCGTGTACACAAAAAAAGGATAAGGGATAGAACTTATGGATTCTATCCCTTTTGCGAGCATCAGAAAAAGAGGGTATCCGATCCCCATATAATCATCACATACAAGAGTATCCGCCGCTCTCAGCCACAGATAACTGTCCCCGAACTCCGGGAAAATGCCAAAAGCTCTGATCATCCAACAGATCCCCAGTACGATCTGTACCGAAATCCCTATGAACAGAAATCTGCCTGCGATCTGCGCAAGCGCCCTGCGTGCTTTCTGCATTCTACTGCTCCTCTAACTCAAAGAAATCTTTTATCAGACCACAGATGTAGTCTACCTGATCCAGCGTCAGTCCGTAATACATGGGAAGTCTGGCCAGACGTTCGCTCTCTCTGGTGGTATAACGGTCCTCCCCATGGAATCGTCCGAATTTCTGCCCTGCGGGAGCGGTATGCAGCGGAATGTAATGGAATACGACCAGCACGCCGTTCTCCTTCATATAGCTGATAAACCGTGTCCTCTGCTCCAGGTCTCTTGCCTTGATATAGAACATATGGGCATTGTGTACACAGCCTTCCGGTACGGTAGGCAGGTCGATCTTCCCGGCATCCTTCAGCGGCTTCAACTGCTCATAATAGCGGTTCCAGCAGGCCAGTCTGGCCTCATTGATCTCATCTGCGATCTCCAGCTGTGCATAGAGATAGGCAGCATTCATATCACTGGGCAGATAGGAGGATCCGTAATTCACCCAGGTATATTTGTCGATCTGACCGCGGAAGAATTTGCTGCGGTTGGTTCCTTTTTCACGGATGATCTCCGCTTCTTCCACATCCTTTTGATCACGGATCAGAAGAGCACCGCCCTCTCCCATGCTGTAGTTCTTCGTCTCATGGAAGCTGTAAGCACCGAAATCACCGATGGTTCCCAGTGCCTTTCCCTTATAAGTGGCCATAATGCCCTGTGCGGCATCCTCTACCACCTTCAGATTGTGTCTCCTTGCAATATCCATGATGGTATCCATCTCACACGCCACTCCGGCATAATGTACCGGTACGATGGCTCTGGTCTTCTCGGTGATCGCATCCTCGATCAATGTCTCATCAATGTTCATGGTATCCGGACGGATATCCACAAATACCGGGATCGCGCCGCGGAGCACGAACGCATCCGCAGTGGACACAAACGTATAAGAAGGCATGATCACCTCATCTCCGGGTCTGATATCACACAAAAGCGCTGCCAGCTCCGTCGCATGCGTACAGGAAGTGGTCAGCAGACATTTGCCGGTTCCTGTTCTCTCCTCGATCCAGGCGTTACATTTTTTCGTATACTCACCGTCTCCGCAGATCTTCTGATTTTTGACACACTCCTGAATGTAATCTGCTGCTTTGTCCACATAAGGCGGTACATTGAATTTAATATCTATCATAATGCATCCTCTTTTCTGATATGCTTTGGTTATGTTCTAATTTTCCCTGCGCTCCCGCTTCCAGCTTCCCACCGCTGTACCCGGTACATTTTCCGTTACATGACTGATAATATATTTGGGTCTTCCCTTGACTTCTTCATAAATTCTGGCAATGTAATGTCCGATGATCCCCAGGCTCAGCATCAGGAATCCTCCGATGATCAGGATCAACAGGATCACAGTGGTGAAGCCTTCCACAGCTGTCCCCATGATATATCGTACCAGTGTCTGGATCGCCAGTACCACGCTGAAAAATATGGATATCATTCCCATGATCGTCACCAGCTGTAACGGCAGGGTACTGAAGGACGTCGCATTGGTGATGGCATACTTCATCAGGCTCCAGAAGGACCATTTACTCTGTCCGTACTGTCTCTCCTGCACTTCGTATTCCACGGTCTCTGTCTGAAATCCGGCCCAGAAGGTCAGTGCCCGGAAAAAGGTATTGCGCTCCGGCAATTCCAGCAGGACCCGGACCACCTTTCTGTCCAGCAGCTTAAAATCGGAGGAAGCATTCATATCCATTTTGATCAGCTTGCTCATGATCTTATAAAACAGGCCTGCGGACAGCTTATATCCCAGGCTCTCACGCCCTCTGTCGGATTTAATGCCCTCCACGATCTCGGCACCCTGCTGCCATTTTTCCCACATCTGAGGGATCACCTCGGGCGGATGCTGCAGGTCACAATCCATTACGATCACGGCATCTCCCGTGGTCAGCTCCAGTCCGGCAAAAATACCGGCCTCCTTACCGAAATTCCGGGAGAATTCCGCTCCCCGCACTCTCGGATTCTTCGCTGCCTCTTCTTTGATCCGGTCAAACGTGCCGTCCTTGGAACCGTCGCTGATAAACACCAGTTCATAATCTATCCCGTGTCGGTCCAGCAATTCGCCCAGTACCTTCGCGGTATTCGCAATATTTTGTTCTTCGTTATATGCCGGTAAGACAATTGACAATAAAGACATCTTCTTAATCCCTTCCGCAGTTCTCTGTCTTGACATAGAGGATCCCATCCACCACTTTCGTAGCATTCGGTCCGGGGAACGTATCCATGTCAATGTATTCCTGTGTCATGTAGATCTCACCCACCGTATCGGGATCCAGGAAATTCAGGGTTGCCCCCAGATAATTCTGCATAAATGCCTGATAATCCGCTCCCTTATAGATGAGGTAATCTCCGCTGAGTCCGATCATACCGTCCGTAACCTTCCCCGTGATATCCGTTGTAGGGAATTCATCATAGCCGATGACTCCCACCAATGCAATGGGAATCCCCTGATAATATCCGGGAGTCTGCTCGATCCGGTCCAGCAGACGTACACAATACGCATACGTCTTCTCGTACTTTTTCTCCAGATTGGAATATCCGATATTATCGGAAATTCCATAATCAAACACCAATACCACCGCCGCACACAATGCTGCCCATTGCAATACCACGTCCGTACGACTCTCCTCAGCGGTATACCGGTCCGCGAACGCCGTCATAAGGATCAGATACAATACCCACTGGTATCGCATCAGCAAATGATAGGTCAGGTTCGGAGAAATGAGCAATATCACATTGGTCAGAAGCGGCATACTGATGCCCAACAGAATCATTATAACGAAAAATGCCGGATTCTTCCACCATTTTCTCCAAATCATACTGCGGATCACTAAAAATACTACCGTTGCCACTAAAATAATGCAGGCCGCCAGTGAAAAAATATTGTTCACAAGAACATTGCCGTGAACCGTAAATGCCAGGAAATCCACGTACATTCCCTTTATGGTTGCCAGAATTCCCATGCCGGATCCCATCTGCTCCATGGAATTGATCCCCTGATAAGTATCCAGCACCTTGCCCTGCAGCTTCAACAGGATCTGCAGGATCACATAATACAATACTCCGCCGGCAATTCCCATCCCCAGATAACGGCATACATATTTCGCCTTTTCTTTCCAGCCTTTTTCCTCCATAAAATAGAGCAGGATCTTATATACACACAGCAGGATCGTAAAAGGCAGGTACGCCTGATAGATTCCCATGCTGAATGCCAGACACACTGCACCGGCCAGATAGCCTCTGGGATATTTCGCCGTAAACAGAACCGCCAGCACTGCCAGGAACAGCGCCAGCATGTAACCATCCATGGTAAACACATAGGCAAAAGTAGATGCCAGCGCCGGAAAAGATACCAACAGACCGCTCACCACAGTAATGGTCACCGGATCCGTCAGTTCCAGCACTTCCGTAAGTACCGCCGCCGTAAGTGCCAGCCATATCAGTCCGATCAGTCCGATCACCCAGGGTATGGTAAAATAAGAGGAAAATCCACAGGCAACAATTAAAAACCAGCGACCGGAAGTGATCATATTCTGGTCAAAATACATGCTGCTCAGTCCGTCATGATTCGGAATATCCGACAGCATCACCGGAAGATGGATCAGTAATCCCAGCACCAGCGCCGATACGAACGCGATCCTCCAGGTTGTCTTTATTTTTGTCTTGCTCTCTTTCAAAAGTTCCCACGGTGTCTTCATCCGTCTGTCACTCCTCGTCTAACGTCTGATTCAGGTAGTCCGCCAGTGTCTGGGCAATCTTCTCCCGCCCCGCTTCGTTGGGATGCAATCCGTCATCCGTATAGAGATACAGATCGTCCCAGTTGTCATGAGGATAGTAGTCATGGTAAATATCGATCACTTCCACATCCAGTGCTTCACAGATCCCAAGCTCCGCATTGACATACTCTTCCAGTACGCCGCCTCCCAGATTGTACTCTTCACAGGTTACCTCCGGTATCGTATACCAGGTATACGGCGGCGTGATAAATATGATCCGCAGATCCGGATAAGCCTCCCGCAGTTCCTTTACAATACTGCGGATCGCTCCGCAATACGTATATTCATCATACGGATCCGTCACGGACTCAATGGGATTCCCCGCGTGATAATCATTCAGTCCGGATCCGATAAACAAAATCTGTACCGTATCAAAATCGATCTGCCCCAGGTCACCCAGCGTATCTTCAAAATAATCTGTTGCAGCTTCCCGGATCCGTATCGTCTTCTGCACACCGAAATCCTTTACCGCAAAAGATCTCACCAGTCCTGCCGCAGACAGAGAATCCTTGGTATATCCCAGTCTTCTCTCCGCATCCGCTCTTCCCAGAACCGTTCCGCCCAGTCCTCCGTTATAACACTTCAGGCCTGTCTTCTCCTGCAGTTTGGCGGCAATGGAGGTCTCATCCCGGCACAGTCCGTACACACTGTCTCCCAGAAATACCACATCATAGGGGATTCTCTGATATTCACGGTCTCCCGGGAAGAACAGCACCAACAGTACCACGAAAATCACGGCTGCAATCGTACTATATATCATTTTTACTCTGCTAAATTCTATCTTCTTCATAAACCCGGCAAAGTTCCTCCGCAATCCTGCTGGCACCATTTCCATCTACCAGATGACGTTCCAGACTGCTGTAATGTTCCCGCAGTTCTCTGCTTTGCATCAGCTCCATCATATGTTCCACGATCCGCCCCGGCATAAGGTCACCTTCGGTCAGGTAATTTCCTCCGTAACAGGTGATTTTCTTTTGATAAAAGGTCTCTACAATCTTCTCCTGATTATCTACAAACGAAAAACTGATCATGGGAACTCCGATGGCGGAAAGCTCATACATGGTAGAACCACCTGCCGTTATGGCAATATCACATTCCCTCATCAGCTCAGACATCCGGCTTACATTACGGTGCACCCGGATTCTATCATCCGCAAGCGCCATACGGCACAACGCATCATAATGCGGATTAAAGATTCCGCTGACCACATGGAATACCACAGGTATCTCCTTCGGCACTGCCCGCAGGATCTGTCCCGCCAGATCATAGCGGTCACTTCCTCCGGTAGTCAGAAGAACTGCTTCTGCCTGTTCTCTTACAGGATATTCCACATTGCGAAATTCCGGTCTGAGGGGTGCATAAGCTGCTCCCATGAGACTGTAAGCCGGCTCCGGATGATACAGGCTTCTGTCCCCATATATATTATAATTGATGATCATGTTCACCGGATAAGAGCGGAAGCTTTTATCATCGATATAGACTGTCCACACCTGCTCCGTCAGCTGCTGTAGATAAGCATCCGAGACATAATAACTGTCAATCAGCAGCATATCGGGATGTTCTTCTTCCATGACAGCTGTCAGTACAGGCAGTTCCTCCTCCATGCGGTCATACCGGGTATGCAGGATCCTTGCCTTTTTGCCTCTGCTTTTTACCAGCTGCGTAGCTGCATCATCCGCCATGACAAAACACACCGGTACCCCTGCTGCCTCCAATGCCTCCGCAATAGCGAGGCAGCGCATCACATGCCCGGTTCCTATCTGCTCATTGCCGTCTGCGCGGATCCATACCTTCATCAGCTGTTTTCGTCCTTCCTCATTGCCTTTTCATAAGCTCTTTTAAAATCGCCAATCTTCATATTCCAGTCAAAATCCACCTTTTCCCGGATCGCATCCAGGTCCTTCATTCTGTGGTAAGTAACGGGTCCTGCCTGCTTCACGGGTATGATGCTTCCTTCCCGGATCTGCTGCCAGTTCTCCCGGAATAATTTCTCTATCTCCTGAAGCAGTGCCTCATAGGTGGATGCAAAGGTTTCCTTTTCTTCATCAAAATGCAGTTCCCGCTGACATAAAATATCCCCTTCATCCAGTCCCGCACTCATAAGGTGAATGGTCACACCCTTGGGCGTATTCTCCAGGAAACTGAAAAAGTTCGGACTAGAGCCGCGGTTATAAGGCAGATACGAGGTATGAAGATTGATAACTCTGCCGGGCATCAGATCCAGCACCTCCTGTGGAATCATATGGCGGTAATTGAAGCTGATCATCAGGGAAGGCTTCATCTGTGCGATCATCTGTGCCGTTACTTTATTCTCCACCCGGTATACCTGTTCTCCCTGCTCCTTCAGCCACCGGTACAGACCGTCTGTATTCGTATTATTGGTCAAGAACAGAATACTGCCCTTCTCCAGGGCATCAAAGGTAAGAGGCGTTCCTCTCTCCATGGCATGATCCGTCCGCATCCCCAGGACATCTTTCCAGTATTTGGGTTTGATGCCGTAACCGGGACGGATAATGCGGATATTTTCTTCCGTAAGCTCTGCTCCTGCGGGTATATCCTTCACTGCAAAAATAGATCTGCGGAACACTCTGCTGCTCTCTTCCTGTTTTTCCACGCCGTAGGTCGGTGTCCCCAGGGCAGCCTCCACATTACGGATATCCTGCACCATCTGCTTATATTCTTCCGGTGTCATGGAGAACGAAGCATCCGGATTCTCGATCTCGCGGCTTAAGCAGAAATGCTTCTCAATAACCGATGCCCCCAGGGCCACCGCCGTCACAGCACTCATGGAACCCATGGAATGATCCGACAGACCAATGGGCAGGTCGAAACGTTTCTGCATATCGGTAATCGTCCGCAGATACATCTGCGCCGGGTCTGCGGGATAAGCGCTGGAGCATTTTAACAGCACCAGCTGTCTGTTGCCGGTGTGATATACCGTCTCCACAGCTTCCCGGATCTCCTCCAGCGTAGCCATACCGGTAGACATGATGATCGGTTTTCCTTTCGATGCCACGTACTCTACCAGCGGCAGATCGATCATCTCAAAAGAGGCGATCTTGTAGAATTCCAGTCCCATATCCTCCAGGAAATCCACTGCAGTATTATCAAAGGGAGTGGACAAAAAGTCGATTCCCACCTTATCTGCCTCTGCCTTCAGCTGGGACTGCCACTCCCACGGAGTGTATGCCTTACCGTAGAGGCTGTAGAGATTCTCGCCCTCCCAGGTACCGTTATTCACCTGAAAATATTTGTTGTGGCAATCAATTGTCAGGGTATCCGGCGTATATGTCTGAATCTTGATACAGTCCGCACCGCTTTCTTTGGCGGCATGGATGATCTCCTTCGCACGTTCAATACTCCCCGCATGATTCGCTGACATTTCCGCGATCAGATATGCCGGTTCCCCGCTTCCGATCAGACGGTTTCCGATTTTGATCTTAAGATGATCCTTTTCTCCCATACTTTATGTCCTCATGCCTTCCCCAGCATATGATATTTCATCTCTGCCAGTTTCCAGTCCTCTTCATTGTCAATATCCTGCACCTCTGTCTCCGGAAGCTCCATGGGTACTGTTTTCTCCATGATCAGATTCTGCTGTGCCAGGAAAGACGACACCCGCAGACAGTAGAACTGTCCCGCATCATGATAATAAGGTTCCAGATCCTGGGAACGGCTGTTACGATACTCCGGCCATTTGAACTTAAGATACCCTTCCGCATCCTGTACCACGCAGCGTTGGGGCGGAAAGCTGAAACGTACTACCGGAAGCAGGGTGTCCCCCTTTTTTTCTTCCAACAGGCGCATTGCCTCCGACAGCCTGTCAGGTGTAATAAAAGGAGCGGTGGGATAGATACAGCACAAGGTATCAAAATGTTCCCCGCGTTTTTCATATTCTGCCAGCACTTCTTCCAGCACATCCTTCGTAGTGGCATAATCATTTGCCGTCTTCTCACTACGCAGGAAAGGAACTTCTGCTCCATATTTTCTTGCGACTTCTGCGATCTCTTCATCATCGGTGGATACCATGACCCGGTCAAATATTCCCGAAGCCAGTGCTGCTTCGATGGAATACGCCAGGATCGGCTTTCCACAGAATTCCTTGATATTTTTATGAGGGATCCGTTTACTTCCTCCCCTTGCGGTTATGATCGCCACTGCTTTACCGGCTGTCTGCATTACAAATTACCTCTTTTCTTCCAGATCCACTGTTTCATACGATAGTAAACAAAAAATAAAAGATCCGATCTGCTCTGCATCCGGATCAGCTTCTGTTCCGGTGCCCCTGTGTGCTCCAGATAGTAGGGATTCTGTGCAAATTCAGGGAAACGTTCTTCCACACCCTTGCGGAGCTGTCTGATAAAAGCCAGCTTAGGATGGGTTACCCCTCCCATATAAGAGAACAGGGTAATGGCATAATACAGTTCCGTATAACGATACTCGATCTCCCGTGAATATTCCGTAAGGAACCCTCTTCTCTCACATTCCGCGTATAAAAGCTCCGCCGCCTTCATGCGATCCCTGCATTTTTCTTCCGTAATATGATGCACTGTGGATACCGCGTGCTGATAATAATAGTAAAGTGGCTCCTCCACTCTCGCAAAATGCTGGAAATACAGGCTCCACAAAGGTCCTGCACAATTATCCTCATAAAAAATATGTTCCGGAAAATCCAGATGATTCTCCCGGATCACACTATGCTTATAAATCTTCAGTACCATACTGCCCGGGCGCATGAACAGGCTGCGGTGTTGTTCCGTCGTGAGTTCTCCGGTCTGCTCCGGAGTGTTGTTGACAATGACTTTGCCAACGGTAAAGGTATGATGATCCACCAGACTGTAATCGCAGCCCACCAGATCCGCTCCGGTCTCCTCCGCTTTTTTCAGAAGCTTCTCATAATAATCCGGAGATACCCAGTCGTCACTGTCGATGAAGCCGATCCATTCGCCTTCTGCGTTTTTTAGTCCAACATTCTTCGCACCACCCTGGCGCAGATTCACCGCATTGGGAATCACACAGATCAGTTCCGGATAACGTTTCTGATAATCTAACAGGATCTCCAGGGATTCGTCCGTGGAAGCATCATCCACGCAGAGGATCTCATAATCATACACTCCCCGGATGGTCTGTCCCACCAGGCTGTCCAGACAATAATTCAGTTTTCCCTCCGCCGCCATATTGTAGACGGGTACGATGATGCTCAATTTTTTACTCATAGCTTATAGGCTTCCCCGTTCGATTTTCGCCCTGCCGTCTTCTACCCGGTAGACAATGTCACATTTTTCGATGGTCTGTAATCTGTGGGCGATAATGATCAGTGTCTTACGGCCGTGCAGTCTGTTGATGGATTCCATGATGGCGGCTTCCGTATCATTATCCAGTGCGGAAGTTGCCTCATCCAGGATCAGCACCTCAGGATCGTTGTACAGTGCTCTGGCAATACCGATACGCTGCCTCTGTCCGCCGGAGAGACGGATACCCCGCTCGCCGATACCGGTCTCTAAGCCTTCCGGAAGCGTCTTGATAAATTCATCCAGCTGTGCTTCCTTCAATACTTCCCACAATCTGTTCTCATCGATCTTATCCTCGGGCACACCGAATGCCACATTTTTGCGGATGGTATCGTCCAGCATGAAGATCATCTGCGGGATGTAGCCGATATTTTTCAGCCATTTCCGGTAATTGCCGGGGTCCTTCACATCCACGCTGTCCGCGTAGATATGTCCCGTACTCGGCTCCAGCAGTCCCAGCAGAATATCCACCACCGTGCTTTTGCCGGCGCCGGAGGTACCCACGATCCCCACGGAAGCTCCTACCGGGATCTTCAGATCCGCGTGATCGAAGATCAGACGCTCTGTGTTGGGATACGCATACGTAATATCCTTCATCTCAATGCTGTTCTTTACATCCAGCTTCTCCTCTTCATCGGTAGCAAAGGACATGTCAATATTCTGTCCGTTGATCTCATCCTGCAGATTATCGCTGACTCCCATGAAGAAGGGTTCAAAATAGGCAATGGAGTTGATCTGATTGTTTATACGGTTGACACAGGGCAATAGCACCAGTGCCGCTGCTGCCAGGGTTCCGAACACCGTCAGCATATTTTCCGTGGATACTCCGGTCGCCACCAGGAAGATCATGTAGCCCACCATAGTAGCCACACAGGCAGTCTCGATCAGCAGCTTCGGCACCTGATTATACAGGCTGTAACGCTGTACGGCATCCACATATCCCTTACCGCACTTGCGATACTCGGATACGAAATACTGCTCCTTGCCGGAGATCTTCACTTCCTTGATCCCCTGTACCGTCTGGGAGATCCATTTGAACAGACCGCTGTAATAGTCCTGATTGTCCTTACCCGCCTTATACATGACAGGCTTCAGCACTCTCTTGATCAGCCACATGAGAGAAAGCAATACCACTGCCATCAGAATCGTCATGGTTCCGCTGGAGATAAAGCAGTAACTGATAACGAACAACGATACCACCGTATCGGACAGCAGCTGTAAAAGTGCCAGGATCAGGGCATACATATTATTAACATCCGAAGTGATGCTTCGCTGCACCACCGCAGTATCCGCATTCAGATAAAATTCATACCCGCGGCGCAGATAGTTGCGCATCATGCGCTCCGAGGTCCGGAACTGGTTCGTGTATACGAAAGATAATGTCAGCTTCTGCTGGAAATAAGTAAACAGATTCTTCACTACGAATACCAGGATCAGCAGTACCATGACAATAATCGAGAAGGTCCGGTAGCTCTGCACTCCCAGGATCTCATAGCAGGCTTCCGCCACCCGGCTGTGCTGTACTGCCTCCGGATCAATGACGATCTGCATGACCTCCACCAGCATACCCACACCGGCGGTCTGTAAAAATGCGCTGATCACCATGAGGATAATCAGCCCCACCATGGTTCTCTTCTGTTTTTTGTCCAGCAGGACATTCATTTTCTTAATTATCTGTAACATAGAGTTCTCCAGTTCTTCATTTCTCAGATCTGTTCATTCTGTCTGTGGATCAGGGGATCTTCATAGGCATCCATGAAATCCGGTCCCAGACGCACCGCTTCCTCTGCGAAGGGCAGCCCCTTCACTTCCGTCAACACTCCCACTACTTTTTTGAACTTCAGTCCCGGGAAGAAATTCAACATTTCCATAGGCACGGTAGCATCGAACTGCGGATACTCCGGGAACAGCTTCCGGTAATCCAGTTCATCTCTGGGATGCGGTTTAATAAAAATACTTCCCTCTTTTTCGTACATTTTGATAACGTCCCGGAATATCTTCTCTCTGACATCCAAAGTACACAGAGGATCCGTAAGGATCAGTATTTTATCCCCTACCTTGTTGCTTTCAGCAATCTGGTGCTCCAGCTCTTCCTTATTTTTCACAAACGCCTGAAGGATCAGCTGCTTGTCCGCCTCCGTCAGGCGGTCCACCAGCTCTTTCCTCGGCTGTTCAATGTATCTTGGACAGGGATAATGAATTGCCGAGATATCATTTACCTCCATATCCATACAGTATTTACCGTACCCATTCTGTACAAAGATCAGATTCAGATACCTGGATAAAAAGGCCTTGAGCTTAAAATGGCCTCTGTTGTCATACCGGGCGGCATCGAAATTCTTCAGACAGTTCAGACCGTCCTCCACTGCATGATAACGGATATGATTCTGATTCAGATAATACCCGATGGGGTCGGAATCGCAATAGACATAAATATCCTTGTATTCCTTCAGGTTCACCGGTACGTAAGGTGCCTCCAGTCTGGCATATTCCCGCGTAAACCGGATACGGTTCTTCAGATTCCCCAGGAAATTCCCGGTATCCAGGCGGTATTTTGCCAGCTCCGGGAAATAGTCCTCTCTCTTCTCATCGAACTCCAGGACTTCCTCAAACAGGCCCGTGCTCTCCACCCGGGCCTTCAGATTTTCAAAATTGTTGGACATTTTGGACAGCACTAAAGTAGCAGTTCCCGCCTTCCTCGCAGGATCTGCCTCTGCCCGTAATTTTAACTCTTTTAAAAACGTCACATATGCATGATAGTAAGTGTGACATATATAAATTCTGTCTTTCATCCTATTTTCCAATTCAAGGTATTTTATTTTTCTATTCTATCATATTTTTCAAGCATCGAAACAGAAACCTGTATTTTCTTAACAAAATTTAAGATTTATATGCTATAATAAAACAAACTTACTTAGGAGATTCCCATGAAAAACTTTTTGATAACTCATCCATTCTATAAAAAAATACTCCTCGCTGCTATCTGGCTGATCCTCGTGTGCGGTATCGTCATCGTTCTGAAAAAAGAAATCTCTCCCGTGATCGCCATTGATTCCCTCACCGTATCTTACCCGGACACAACTTTGGAAATTTTACCCGGTGCTACGATGGAAGAGGATATTGCCTGGGATAGATCCACCCTCGAAAGTATCGATCTTGCTTTTTCCTATACGGATGATGTATGGCAGGACACCCAGGTCAAAGTCTCCGTTTTCCGGGATGATGCCGTCATCATGGAACAGGTCCTGAGCCTGACCTCTCTGCCGGCGGACCGTTATGTAAACTTCTGTCTCGATCAGACACACTGCGCAGGAAGCACCTTTACTGTCCGCGTCGAGAATCTGTCCGACGACCCTTCCTCGACATTCCGTATGTTATGCACAGATAATGCACACTATTATCTGGATAGCGTGTCCGATTATCGTCTGGACGGAAAAGAACAAAACAGCCGTCTTTTATGCCAGATGTACTATATTCAATCTTATTCTTTTTATAAGGGCATTGTCGGTATCTCCTGGCTGTTGCTCCTTGGTATTGCCCTGAGTGTCATTATTTTGCGTTTACCGGATCGCCAGTGAGTAATCGGTATTCACTGTAATGATCTGATAATTTCTATGCATCATTTCCTCTTCATATTGTATGGGGATCAGATACACGCCATCTTCCACAGCCTCATCCAGGGTCTGCACATACCGGTAACCGGTAAAGCTCTCCGGATTTTCCCATCCGGGAACCCCTGTATATACTACGGAATTCAGATAGTCTGTGACAGGTATTTTTTCCTCCCAGAGAATGGTCGCAAAATTAATCGTGCCCGGTTCTACGATTGTAAATTCTCCATTCTCACTTACCGATCTTGCCATTTCAATTGCTTCTTCTGCCTCTTTTCCGACAAAATAGGAGGCATATTCCTCACTGTCTTTCACATACCAGACCGCAAATATTCCAAAGGAAAACAACAACATTCCTATACATATACCGAAAAATACTTTGCTTTTTAAATAGCTGCATACCTTGTAAATGCCATATGCCCCATAAAAAATTATGGGAATATGAATGAGATTGGTATGTATTACCGTAACTATTTCATTCAGCACACACATAACCGCTGCACTGACCAGCCAGAACAGCATAACATACTCCAAAGGCTTTTTCTCAAGCTTCCGGCTGCGAACTATGCCGTTCAGCTGCAGGCCGATCCCCAGCATCCAGAACGGTGCTGTGAAAAAGTAATATGCCCCTGTCTTACCACAGGCTGTGTGAGCGACTCCATCATATTGTCTAAACAGCATCTTACACACTATTTTTGCGCTGTCTATCATATGGGCAATGTTGATCTCTTCTCCCCGGAACGCAAGTAATCTGGGGATAGAGAAAAATCGGGTTTTAATCTCCGGCAAAAAATTCAGATTCACACCTACAAAATACAATAACGGACTTGCTATGACAGCTAATACCAGAATTGAAAACCACAGATGTTTTCCATAAGGAATGCTTTTCCGATAAAACAGCAGAAATAGCAGCAGAAACAACGGCACCACGATCCAGCTTTGAGCATAACTGTAGAGCGTCAATCCAAAAAATGCAGCCGCAGCCGGAAGATACCCGGAGTTTTTCCTGATCCCCAGTACAAGCAGGGTAAGTGAGATCAGAAACATCGCAGGTGCCAGGTTTGACTCCAGTGCGAACCGGTTGATCATGATATTCCATGGATTGATCGCCAGCAGAAAAGAAAACAGAAGTCCGAATTTTTCATCCAGCAGTTCTCTTCCCAGCACATATGCTGCCAGCACTCCCAAAATACCAAAGAGCGCCTGCGGAATACGATATACCATAGTCGTAGCGCCAAACAGCCACAGGAACGGAATAGACAGATAAGAATACAACGTATTCATTCCGCTTCCCCACGCAATAAAATACACCGGAAAGCCATACCCTCTGTTATCCATTCCTTCTGTCATAAGTGCCCATGCATTATACGCAGCACATGCCTCATCCGGAAGGATACCCTCCGGTATTTTTCCTAAGCCTGCCAATCTTGTCACTGCTGCCACTCCTAAGATCATCAACAGCATTCCATACTTTTTCATAAATGTTTTTTCTTTCATTTCGCTTCCTTCATTATGCAATACACCCAGATTCCCCAATAAGAGTCGTCCGTTTCATAATAACCTACGAACTCCAGACCCATGCGTTCGGCATCACCGATCTCGGCGCCGGAGAACAGGTATTCACATCCCAGTTCCCGTAATGCATCCATATCGAACTCCAGTCCTTCATACACCAGGGTATTGCCCTTTTTCAGTTGCATATAATTACCGGTAATACTGTTGAATAGATAACACCGGTTTCCCCACAGGTCAAAGTATACCCGTACTTCCTCATTTTTCTCCAGCTCTGCCGCAATAACTTCTCGAAAGCGGTGCTTATATTCCAGAGAATAATTATTGGAATATCCATCCACCGTATAAAAACCATGCATCAGGGACGGAGCCGGACTGATCCCCAAATGTGCCACACGGTAAGTACTCTTGTCCCGGCCGATAGCATCGTCTATTTCCTGCATCAGATCCTCTGCAAACCAGCTCTCCCAGGAGATATATCCCGTGACACCTGAGCCGTTATTGATCTGGTTCACATTCAGATACATGCCTGAATTCACTTTGAGCAGCTGAAGTGTCGGAAGCAGACAGATCAGAATGACCGCAAGCTTTCCCGCCTGCATCCGCACATCCGTATGCGGCAATTTTGTTCTCCATAGCACTGCCGCTGCCCATGCGAACTCCAGATACCATGCTGCCGGGTACAGCCAGTAGACACGGTGCATCTGAAAATAATGCAAAAATCCCGTGGCATTGTTTTTCCAGTCAACCACTACCGTCAAATGACAAAATGCATAAAACAGGGCTATGGCGATCAAGAATAAAAAGTTGATCACAGCTGCCTTATAAAGGATCCGGTCGGTCTCTTCCTTTTTACAAAATGCTCCCAGGATCAGGAACAAAATAATGGGCAATATCAAATATTTATGTAACGACGGTGCGTGCTGTGAGCTGTTTAGAAAAACGCTCCGGAAGGTCTCAAAAAACGGCGTTGCGGAGGATATCATTTCCTCCCGGTGGCTGACATAGCTGCTGTTACCAATGAGTATCTCCAGGATCAGCGCCCTGTTAACGATCATATACGTTAGCAGCAGCTCTCCAAATCCCCATAGCGGCCATGAATTCTTTCTTTTTAGGATCACAGCGATGATGATCGCCAGGAGCCACAGACCTAACACCACATACCCGGTACATACCAGATGGCTGGTCAACCCAAACAACAACGTAGACAGCACAGCGAAAATGAATCTTTTTCGCTTCCAAAAACATAAAAATGCATATATTACCAAAGGAATCCCAAATTCTGTAAGACCGTAGATCGGGTATAAAGGCAATACACAAAAGCAGCTCCCGGCGATCACCGCCAAAATACTACTCTGCGTACTCTCTTTCACCAACAAATACATTCCGGCAAAGGCAATCAGAAAGCAAATAATATATTGCAGCAGAAATGCGATTCTGGGTGAATACAGAATATACAACGGAAGGAACAAGATTGCAGAAGGCTGCATCCCGCTGGCATTGACACCACCAAGCATTTCCGGATATACATTACTTCCATCCAGGAAATGCCTTGCCGGAAGTATATAATTCATAATACTTTCATCTAATTGATCGTTGATCTCAAAGATACAACCCTTTCCCAGAATAAAGTAAGGCAGAAAAAAGATTGCTGCAATGATCAGCCCCAGCCACCACAAGGGAAGCTGATCGATGCGAAGCAGTTCTTTTTCCACTCTGTTATATGCTCTGATTAAAATATTTTTCACTCTGCTCATTCTGTTTACTCCTGTAGGTCAAGCTTCCGGTCAAAATAATAAATACGATATTTTCCCCCATGTGATACGGTCAGTTCCTCTTCAGGTACCCCTATCGTTCCGGTTTTTTCTTCCAGATACGGCAGGATTTCCTCAAGAGCCTCTACCCCGAAATCATACAGGATCACATAAAAACCATTTTGATCATCTGTAAAATACTGCTTCATGGCCTGTTTCATGACCGGACTATAGGAAAACCACGTACCTGATACCATGTAATTATGAGGTCCGTTAAATCGATTATCCAATACCGCCCCCATATAATAGCTGAACGAAAAAGAATCCATCAGATAATTGCATTCGGGATGGCTGTCTACATAATCGTAAAGCTCCACCAATCCCTGCATATATTGTTCCATGCCTTCATTCTGACTTTTCAAAAAACGATACTGTTGTCTGCCACTCTGATATCCCATAAATATCAGGATCATACACGCAAAAACCGCACCTGCTTTTTTCCATATGCTCTTCTGCTCCACGGTCACGATTGCCACCAGCATGACCGTCAGGTAGATTGCAGCTTCTCCAAAATACAAGGGCAGAATCACTCTGTCAGGCATTCGCCCTTTATAGATCAGATATCCCCATATCACAAAAGACCCCACTTTGACCAAAGACACCGGTATCAGATAAAGATATTGTCCGTAAATAACTATAAGAATACCTGCAACAATAAACGAAGCCACTGTAATTCTGTTTCCATCCCACACACCGTCTTTCAGCATCACCTGCTGATAGGTTTTCAAGACTTCCCCAATTTCAGGAAATCTGTATTTTGCTTTGGCATATGCTGCTATTTTTTCTGCACATTCCGTATTGAGATTTCCATCTAATATGATATATCCCTTGTAAGCTTCATACTCAGCCCTGCTCACACCATACTCGCTGAGAATGTCTGAGACCTCTTCATATTCCGGTTTTCCATAATAATCAAACATTTCTGTTCTGGCATTATTATATCGAAGATATTCTTTCCATTCCGCATTATGATAGCCAACTGCAGTTCCCAGCTCTCCCAGAGCAAAACAGCCTATGACTATCCCCAGGGTCAGAAGCAGAAATCTGATCTTATCCCGCACATTTTTTCTCTTATCTGTCAGAAGCAATCCGGCAATTGCCGAAAGCCCCAAAGGCTGCAGCATTAGCATAGCATCTCGGCGGAGCAGACAGGCAAGCAGCATAAAAACTGCAAATACCAGGAATTTCCAGGAATCCCTGCCGGGCATATATATTGCACACAGCAAGTAAACGTATCCTGCAACAGCCAGCACGATTGCCGTGGATGTATATTGGATTTTTGCAACGGAATAAAAATTCTGCAAAAACAAGGTCATTACGATTCCGATACTGATCAGAATTTTTAATTTACTTCTGCCAAGTTTGATCACCGTGTCAAGGATCAATACATAAGACATCATGTGAAACAGTAAAAGCATCAGACCATACCACGGGATCTGCAGCGTAATCCGGTATAAACCGGACAAAAGCACAGACAGCCAATAATTTACATATACCGTATGCGCATCCGGTCGTCCTCCAAAGGCTCCACTCAGTATTTCTGTAATATTTCTGTCGTCATTACTTTCAAAATATATCCCCGCACGAAAATAAACCGCCAGAAGCATAGCAGCAGCAATCCCGACAGACATGCCAAAACGTGCTAACTGATATGTTCTTTCTTTCTCTTTAGAAATGAACAATAATATAGTCCCCCTTATCCACGATATATCCATCCTGTGGATATTCCGGCAGCTTCAGTGACTCTTCTTCCGCCTCCGCATATCTGTCGATATCCCCGCAAGCCACCAGTGAATGCCCGTGCATTGCGAAAAACTTTACCAGCTCCGCATCGGAATCAAAGGCATAACGGCCCCAGTCGATGACCGACAATGCCGGTGTCTGCGCCACCCACACACCTTTGGAACCACGATTGTATTTGTCCAGCAGATCCGGATCGATGAGATCCGTAAGTCGTTTCATCTTATAATATTTGCTATCGCCGTAGCTTACATAGGCATCCTTGACGATACTGTAAGGAATTTCATAATTCCCCGTGAAAATCACCGGCTTTGATGTATCGAAATCCCGCTCCAGATCCAGTGCGATCTGATCGACCGTCTGCACCGCCGCATCGTATTTCTGTTTATCAATGTAGAACCATTTCGTCATATCCATGCACTGGTTCCAGACGATCACCGCTAGCACAAGAATCGCAATCCCGCGCACGCCACGGCAAATGCGACTATTTTGAGACTTCTGTGTTTTCCGTTCCCACCATGCTGTCACCTTCCATACCGCATAGACAAAAAGCAGCACTCCGTATCCGCAGAAAATGGGCAAAAACTGTGCCGAACGGTACAGTGTTGCCTTTCCTTCGATAAATAACAGCGAAAATGCCGCCAGATAAGCCGTCGGCAGGAGGATCAGTGCCCACAGGTCTCTGCCGCGGATCACCCGCACCAGGGTAACCACTGTAATTACGACCGCCGATAACACAAAAATCCGGATTGGCAGATAAGCATAAGCAAACACACCGTACAATACAAAAGTACGTTTCAGGATCATGATCAGCTCGCCGAAGGCTCCGGTCTGCACCATCCAGCCTAACATCTCCGTCACGGAACGCTGTACCGCTTCTCCCTGTAAATATTCCAAATGAAATGCCTTTGTAAGCACTACGATCATCAGGCTTCTCAGGAGCACTGCAGCCAGAGCCGCCAAAGCCCCTCCTGCCAGTGTGCCAAAGACTCCTCGCTCCCCGGTCCGGGCTGTACGCTCCGTTCCCAGACGGATTCTCTCTGACAGCAACAACAGCAGAAGTCCCGCCAGCCACAGGATCATAAAGGATTCATAACAGCCCATGGCAATCCATAAAAATACCGCAGCTGCCGCAAGCTTCGTCACCGCCGGGCAGTCCGGCTTCTCCCCAAGACCCGATCCCTTGCGCGGCTTCCGGATACTGAGCTGCCACTCCCTCATAAAGCACAGACTGACTGCACAGCTCAGATATCCGATGGCTATCCCATTGTGGAGAAAATATGTGAATACTTCGCTGATCAACGGACAGGATACAAATACTGCTGCGAAATAAGCATATCCCGTCATCGGGATCTTCTCACCGAACACCGAATAGAACAATGCCGACCACACGATTGCCGCCGCGATCAGAAAAAGTACCGCAGCAAAATCCGTTACAAACGGGGCAAATTCCGCCAGGGATATCACTTTATTCAGCAGAAACAATACCCACCGCCCCACAATGGCGATCAGTCCCTCTTCAAAATAGTATAAAGATGGGGTGTCATCGATACCGATGGTAACATTTGTTACCTTATAACCGTACGCACATACTGCTGTAAGCAGCAGGATTCCCATATACAGCCGGTTCCCACATAGCTTATGAAGCATCCCATTCCAGTCTGCTGTTGTTTTCGTTTCTCTGTATTTCTCCATTCCTTTTTGTCTGCCCCTGTTCCTGATCTTATTGCTGCTGTTCTATCGTCTTCGGCTCTATGCGATAAATCACAAAATCATAATACATATAATGGAATTCCAGCGCTTCTTCGTAGTCATATTCGTCTTCCAGTTCATTGGGTGTCCCACCCTGAAAACAGATATACCAGAGATTCTCGTAGGAATCCAGCTGGCTGTAATCCGTGAGTGCGTCCGTATTGACGAAAGGAAGACTGTATAATTTATAGCCGATGATATAATAATGCAACTCCGGATGATATACATTCAGGAAGATCGTATGCGTATAAGGTCCGATGACCGCATCGTTATCCGTCATCTGTGTCTCGACAAAATTCTCATAGGTCTCCAGGCCTCCGTCGTACTCCAGACGGATCTCCGAGCTGTACTGGATCAAGAAACACAGACAGGCCGTACCGAGGATGCCACCGGCCCACCATTTTCTCGCGTTTGTGCCACTGCTCTCCAGGATCTGTGCAAATCCCACCGCGTACCACAGCATGACGAAACCCATGCCCGGGAATGCGTAGCGCCCCATGAAACAATTATTGACGGTAGCAGAGATCGCCCCTCCTACGATCCCGGTGAGGGCAAACGCCGCTGCCGCAATGGCCGGAGCTACATTATGATGCTGACGTACCCAGTCCACGGCACCATAACTCAATATCAGGCACAGTGCCATCCCCAACAGCACCACAATGCCGATGGGTGTCTCCACCGCGGAAAACCATTCCTTGAAATAATCCATCACAGAATTCAGGGTCGCCAGTTCTGCGGTAGAACCGTCATCATAACGCATCCGCAGGATGAACTGTCTGCAGGTCACCGCCAGCCAGGGGGAAAACACGATCGCCACTGTGAAGCCGGAGATAAAAAATCCCTTTACCAAATCCTTTCTGCGGCAGATCCCAATCGCCGCCAGGAAAAGCATATAAAATAAAAAAGTCTGTATCAATGCAAACGTATGACAGTACACCGTACAGATGCTCGCCACACAGAACACGATCCATTTTCTCCGGGTCGCTTCCCGATAAATATCATAAGCCGCAAGTCCCGCCAGTGTCAGGAAAAACAATGCCATGGCATACATCCGCACATTTCCCGCCTGCACACTGAAAATGGGCATCAGTAGGGAAAATGTCATAAAATATACCGAAATTTTCCGATCAAACAGCTTCGCCACGTAATATTTTCCCAGCAGCATATATCCGGTCATAAAAAGCACAGACAACAGCTTCAGTGACCAGAAATGGGTCCCACCGCCGCACAGATGATAAAACAGCTTCAGGATCACATAGTAGAACGGCGAATGATCATCCGTCGCCGTAATATAGATCAGCCGTTTCCAGGGCAGGGATACCATCGACGCAGAATACGCTTCATCATACCAGAGGTTATTCCGGATGCTGAAAGCTCCCCAGAGGAGCAGTGCGATCACCGGAAGCGCATGCCACAGCAACAGCCAACCTTTTGTCCGTATAAAATTATCTGTTTTCCTGCTGCATGTCTCCATGGAACCTTCTGTCCTTCCGCTTCCTATCTTCTTATATTCCCTGACTTTAATACCTGCGATACAGCACCATATCCGCATCTCTTCCCAGTTCTTCATACCCTTGTTCGCGGCACTGCCTGTCGATCTCTCCTCCGCTTACCGTAGCCAGATATCTGCTCTGAAGCTCCGTCAGATGCTCCAGAAGATATTCCTTCTCACAGCAGCTGATACCAAAGCCTTCCGGCGCTCCATACAGAAGCTGCCATTTCAGATTCCGGTTCCCCTCCGGCGTATCGTCCCCGAAGGTCCATATCACCACATTATCGTAATTCGGTACCTGATCGGTATTCATGACCAGCTTCTCTGCGAAGATCTGTCTCCAGTATTCCACCTGCTCTTCCCGGTCTTCCGTGACATACGGTACCTGATAATCATAAGGCTCCACCGCCTTGTAACTGTACAGATACAGGAAAGCTGCGCCCAAAAGCACCGCTTTCTTATAGTATCTGGTCTGAAGCATACTCACGATAAAAATTCCCGCCGCAATAAAAGTCAGGAAATGTTTGCTTCCTTCCACCATTTTATACATCAGCAGATGAGCAAACAGCATCGCGATCAGACTGAAGGCGAAATGCACTTCTATGATCAGCTGGTTACGCAGCCCGGTCTGTTTCTCCCTGCGGTATGCTCTGAAATCCAGGAAACTCTGCACCAGCAGAATGGCTAGCAGCAACAGATAACCGTCAAAAAAGGCTCCGGAAGCCAGGCCGCTCTTCATACCGGACACACAATGTCTGTAGAATTCCAGGCCCTTCCAGTGCAGCGTCCCGAAGAAATTCCGGACACCGGCACCGATGCCGTCGGTGAAAAATGTCGTGATCCAGTCTGTATAGAAAAGCGGCGTAAAATATTCCGCGCCCAGATAGTGCTTGATCAACACATACACCACTCCCGTGACAGCCACCACGGAAGCGGAAACGATCCATCCGCTCTTACGGCTTCTGCGGATCCGGAAAAAGCAGGCCAGCAGCAAAAACAAAAGCATGTACGGCCGCATCAGGGTCAACAATACCGAGACAATAAACATGGCAATCAGCTTGCCCTTTGTCTCCTTATTCAGATAGGAAAAAGCCAGCCCGTAGAACAGGATCAGCATGCCAAAGCAGATGACCTCCGGCATACCGGACAGCATGTATCTGGTGAACAGTGTGTACAGGCTGAAAAGCACCGTCAGGATGCCCAGCTGCTTCCAGGTGGGTTTCACCAGCCATACGAACACGAACATGGTGATCGTCAGCAGTACGATATTACAGATCACCGGTGACAGCAGATTCCAGCCGAACACCAGTCCCCACAGGATCCAGGGAAATACCAGCACGGGACTCCAGGCTGCGAAAGACAGCTGTAGCGCATGGCTTTCGTTAAATCCGAAATACCCTCTGGGAAATCCGTATTTCACAATGCTTTCCACCTGTTTAAAATAAAACAGTTCATCGTTCCATTCCGAAGAAGGCAGATACACCTGGCCGATGCTCCTCCCCTCTGCCGCCGTCCGCACCAGACAGCACACCACGGGAAGCAGCGCCATCAGTACCGCCTTCACCAGTGTCAGATATCTTTTATCCTGTTTCCACCAGTCCGTAAATTGCTCTTTCTTCATAAAAATATTTCTCTCCCTATTCCTCCAGATGGATCTTCTCACGGATCACATACTGGGGAGAATTATTCATGCTGATGTAGATACGTCCCACATATTCTCCGATCAGTCCCAGCATGATCATGATCATGCCGCCGAAAAATACCAGTGCCGCCATCAATGCGCTGAAGCCCATAGGGACATTGGGATTCACCAGTCTCTTGATGATCGTATAGATTCCATAGAGAAAACCCAGTCCTGCGAAGCCCACACCGAGAGATGTGGCGATCCGCAGCGGTTTCACGGAAAATGCCGTAAATCCGTTGAACCATAATCCCAGCAGCTTCTTGAGCGTATAACCGGAATTGCCCTCTTCCCGCTCTCTGTGACACACCGGCACGTTGGTAATGTTTTTCGTGGCACGGAGCACCAGTCCGATGACATAAGGATACGAATTCTCATAGCGGATCATATCCTCCACCACGAACCGCTTCACCGCAAAATAGCTGGAAATATACAGATTCGCAGGCTTGTTTAACATCATCCGCGTCATCAGCTCATTGACCTTGCTGCCCAGATTCCGGAATGCGGAGTGCTGCTTGTGTTCATAACTGGCATAGACAGCATCAAAGCCTTCCTCCAGCTTATTTAGCAGCTTATCCACTTCATCGGCGGGGGTCTGTCCGTCATCATCCAGGCACACCACATAATCTCCGTCGGAATGCCGTAGTCCTGCCATCAATGCCGCATGCTGTCCGAAATTCCTGGCGAAGCCGATGCCCTTGATATTATCGTATTTTTCACACAGATCCCGGATCGTTTCCATGGTATTGTCCGGTGATGCATCATTCACCAGAAAAATATCATACGTATACTGTGTCAGTTCCTGCATTTTTTCGCGGATCTCCGTAACTACATGGGGCAGCGTATGCTCCGAACGGTAGCAGGGGATCACAAAACTTACTTTTTTTATTCTGTCCATTTTTTGTTGCTTGCTCCTTCTTAATCTGCCGGATTCACGGCTGCCATCCAGACAATATCCCGGTACACACCGTCAATACACACATCGTCTCTTAGCAGTCCTTCTCTGACGAATCCTGCCTTTTCATAGCTTCGGATGGCCTGCAGGTTCTCCGACAATGCCCGCAGGTAGACTCTGTGCAGCTTTTCCTGCTCAAAACAGTACCGTAACATCAGCCTCGCCGCCGCTGTGCCGATCCCGCGGCCTCGGGCGCTCTCTTCTCCGATGAAGATTCCGTACTCCGCCTTATTGTGATGTCTGTCAATATCCCGGATATACACAGATCCCAACGGCTTATCTCCTTCCAGATCACAGATGATCATCTGCACCACATCTCCGGTCTCCACATGTGTCCGGATCCAGTGCTCATGGGACTGTCTGGTAAAAAGCTCCTGATAGATAAAATTTTTACGCACGGCATCGCTGTTACGCCATGCCACGATACGGTCCGTATCCTCATAGGTCATGAGGCGCAGACAGATCCCGGCCTGCGTATCCCGGTAGTTCTCAGAAATTGCTTTCGATGTTTTATTTTCCGATGTTTTATTTTCTGCTGTTACGGTCTGCATTGTGATCTCCTTACTGTCTGTAAGCATTACACAGCTCGATGACTCTCCGGATCTCATCCTCCCGCATCTCGGGGAACAGCGGCAGTGTCACACAATGTGCTGCCAGGTATTCCGCATTCGGGCAGTCTCCCGACTTATAACCAAGGTTTGCATATGCCTTCTGTAAATGGCAGGGCACCGGATAATGCATGTTGCATTCCACATCATTGTCTGCCATATACTTCACAAAATCATCGTGATCCGGTACCGTGATGACGAACAGATGGAACACCGGTGTGGTGTTCTCCGGATGATGCTGCATGGTGATCAGAGGATTCGTGATCTCCCGGATATAGCGGTGTCCGATCTCCTGACGTCTCTTCGTCCACTCCGGCAGATATTTCAGGCTGACGCTCAATACCGCACCCTGCAGTCCCTCCAGTCGATAATTATATCCAATCTCATCATGATAATAACGCACATCGCAGCCCTGATTTTTCAGGCGGTCGATATGCTTATAGTACTCTTCCTTCTCACAGGTGACACTTCCGCCTTCTCCGAAAGCATAGAGGTTTTTGCCCGGATAGAAGCTGAAGCATGCCAGATCTCCCAGGGTTCCCACATTTTTCCCCTCAAACTGTGCCCCGTGGGCCTGTGCGCAATCTTCCACCACGAACAGTCCGTGACGGTCTGCGATCTCGCGCACGCCTGCATAATCGAAAGGCTGACCGTAGAGATGGACACCGATGATCCCCTTCGTCCTCTCTGTGATCTTCGCCTCCAGCACGGAAGGATCGATCTCCCAGGTATCCGGCGTACAATCTGCGAACAACGGCGTGGCTCCCGTATAGCTGACACCCCATGCCGTGGCAATGTAGGTATTTGCCGGTACGATGACCTCATCCCCCGGTCCCACTCCCAGGGCCAGCATGGCCAGATGTAAGGCGGAAGTACCGTTATTCACGCCACTGGCATATCGGCTTCCCACATAAGCGGCAAACTCTTTGTCAAACGTATCCGCATATTTTCCGCCGGAAAAGGCAGTCTCCCTGCATACCTTCTCAATAGCCTCTCTGTAGGCATCCGCATGTGCCTCTACATCTCTCGTCAGATCGATTCTCTTAATATGTGCCATTCTATCGTCCTTCTTTCGCTTATATGTGCTTTTTGATATAAAACTCGTTGAATAACCTTGCGATCTGCACCAGATAATTGCAGATCGTCTTGAACACTTTTACCGTAGTATTATAATCTTCCTGCCACTCCACCGGATAATCCAGGATCTTCACGCCCCGTTTCTCCGCCCGGAGCAGGAATTCGATCATATAGAACCATCCGTTATCCCGGCCGCAGCCCTCGATCAGTGAAAGTGCCGTCTCTCTGCGGACAAACGTGAATCCGCAGATAGCATCCGTGGATTTCATCCGTAAGAACAGCTTTAACAGAATCAACAGTCCCTGCGACGTGATCCTGCGGTACCATTTTCTGCCCCTGGTATCGGATTCTCTGGCAAAACGGCTGCCGTTGATATACTGGATCTCGGGTTGCGTCCCGAAGAGGTGAATCGCCTCTCCCAGATGCCTGATATTGGTGGAAAGGTCGATGTCCATATAGCCTACCACATCGCCGTGGCTTACTTCCACACCTCTGCGGAATGCCGCACCCACACCGCGGACATTGATCCTCTCATATCTTACTTTATCATATTTTTTACACAGATTTTCTGCGATCTGCGGTGTCTCATCCTCGGAACCGTTATCCACGATAATGATCTCATAGTCTTCAAAAGCAATGCTTTGCAGATATTCCACCGTGCGGGTCACACCGCTCTCTAAGCGCAGACGTTCATTTAATACCGGAAAAATAATCGTAAACATCATTTTGTCAGTTTTTCCACTCCTTCGATTACGTAGTGCTGTCTCTTAAAACTCATATTCAAGATCACGGACAGATATTTGAAGATCAGTGTCAGCATGACGGACATCATGAAAAATCCAAACGATATCAGCGTCATGAGACTCATCCAACCTTCCACGGGACGTACCGTGCTGAAGATCGAATACACGATCCAGGCAAACATGATCATCATCACAGAGAACAGGATCGCACTCACCAACATAGAGAACTTCTCCAGGACATTGGTGAAAATGATCAGCGTATCCAGTGCAAGACTGCTGCGGGTACTGCGCTCCTCCCGGTTCCTGGCACTGCCTGCCTTCTTTTTATTCTCATAGACCAGCGTATCCGCCCTTAGTCCGCAATTCATATACATCGCCTTGCGGTAAGGAATGTACGCATTCATCTGATTCACACGGTTCACTGCGCGGCGGGATATGATACGGAATCTCTCCTGACGCAGCTTATGGGTATTACGGCTTCCCAGATTATATACTGCATAGAACAGCCGCGAGGTCAGTGCCACATCTCTCCCCGGAGCGGCTGCCACCACATCATAGCCTTCCAGCGCTCTGTAATAAACATCCATGATCAGTGACGGCTCAAAATCCGGCAGGCATCTGTCGAATTCGAACAGGAAATCTCCCACTGCCAGGTCTCTTCCGGCATTCATGGCCATCTCGACTCCCTGATAAAAGCTTAAATTGATCATGCTCACCACATGATTTCCTCTGCTTTCTTCCAGAAATCGATGGATCTCCTCGATGGTATTGTCCATGCAGCAGTCATTCACACAGACGATCTCATATTTTTCGAAATGTTCTTCCATGGTGCCACAGACCGTATTCAGGAAATCACGGATGTGCGCACCATCGTTGTGCAGATACAGCACGCAGGATACAAAATTTTTCTCTTTATTCAGGATTGCGGTTCTCTCCATAACGTTTCCCCTATATCTATTATTTATAATCTCTCGGAATGGTTATCCTAATCTAAAAAAGGATCCAGGTCATATACCGTGTTGATCTTGCCGGATAAGACGCTGATGAAGGTGGGACTTTCGGATAATGCCCGGATCACGGTAGGTCTCGAATCATCGATCTCCGAAGCCTTCAGGATCGGCTTCATGGAGAACAGTGACTTCTCATAACTGAAGCTATATTCTTCCCGCAGATACTTTCTCGCCAGCGTAGACATATACTCCCATGCACTCTCCGGTCTGCAGGGACAGTCGTTGCAATTCCCCAGCCAGCCGCCTCTGCAGATATTGCCGTCCGCCCCCACGCAGGAGAACTGCGGTGTAGCATCGTAGCTTGTCTTATGCGGTGTAAAAGTCACCGAAGTCAGGGAATGATATCCCGTCCTGCCGAAAGGCATAATGGAGAAAAACGGTCCATCCATTACTGTAAATCCGATGTCCCTGAGCTTGTCACCTGTTTTGCACAGGATGATCTCACATAATTCATACTTCAGTCCGAAGGGTTCTGCCGTGACTCCCTTTACCTTTTCCAGCACCTGATTCACGGAAGCGTAAGTGGCATTCAGCACAAACGGTGCCCGGTATACCTCTCTATGGCCCTCATGCAATGCGGTGATCTCATAGCAGTCCGATTGTTTTACGATCTCTGTGATCTGCCGCCCGAAGTGCAGCTTCACTCCCGGATATTTCGCGATCTCCTCCATCAGATGATCCCGCAGGATATGGGCATCGTAGGTATACTCCTCGGTGAGAAAAGCTCCGTCGCACAGCCCCGGCTGGAAATATTCTTCCACAGGAAGCGCCTTACAGGGAATCCCGCCATCCCGGCAGAACTTCAAAAATTCCGCCGCATCCGTCCAGGAAAAATGAGCGGAAGTGGCATAAATCTGTTGAAACGCGGTATGAAGACAGAAGGAATAGTCCTCTGCAAAACGCTTGAAATATCCGGCGGATTTCATGGCCGTAGATAGAGACCTCGGGTAGTGATATCCCATGTGTACCCGGGCCTGATTGATATATGTGGCTCTGGTAAAAGGAGCCTCTTCCATCTCCAGCACCTCTACCTGTTGCCCTCTTTTTGCACAATACAGCGCCGCATACAATCCATACAGCCCTGCTCCTATGATCAGTTTGTCCATTTCTCTATCCTATCTCTGTCCCTGTTTTATCTCTGTCTCTGTTTTCTCATTTTCCGTCTTCCGGCCTGTTCCGCACATCAGCGCCACCAGATACGGCAGTGCCAGCATCACCGGATAGACATATCGCATCTGCACCGTGGGGCCTAACAGCATCGTCCCATAATATCCGGCGATCACCGCCAGTGGCAGACAGTATCGCTTTCTGTCCACGATCACAAGTATCGCCGCCAGCGCCAGATACAGCCACAGATAACTGCCTGGCACGAACAGATATTTCAGTACCGGAAGCTCCAGATAACCGTTCCCGTCCGCCCATGTCTCCAGGCGGTCATACAGTCCCGGCCATTTGCTGTCTTTGTAGATCCCTCTGTTGTTCAGGGTATCTTCTTCCCATCGTGTCTGTATATATCCGAGGCCCTCTCTCCCCTGCACTTCATTCACCGCCGCATGGGTGACATCAAAGGGAGATAAAAATCCTGCATCCACTGCCAGTGCGGCATTGATCATATCTCCGGGATAAGCTTTCAGCAGATGAAAATAGGTCCGCAGGAAATCTCCCGAGCGATAACGCACCACATACGTGTTGGTATGTCGCTTTACCGGATCCGCAATGCCGGGATCATAATCCCTGTAAGCCTCATCCAATATAAAATCATTCACCAGTGCCCGATCCTGCTCCGACATGGTACCGTCATCCTCAGGGAGTACTCCCACTCCTCCGTGGTAGATCATGCAGCGGGCCATCTGCTGGATCGGCATACTCAGCATCTCTCTCCTGTCTCCCTGTTCCGCGTGCGTTGCGGAGAACACTGCGGACAGCACAAAAAGCCCTATACAGAAAGCTGCCACACTTACCGTAAACAGTCTCCCCCAGAGCTTCCTCGCTCTTTTTCCAAAGCATACTGCCAGAAAAAGAAATGCTAATAGTACAATCATAGCATATTTTCCGTTATTGCGAAACAGTATCATTCCCACTGTTCCGATAAAAAACAGCAGATCCCGGACTCCGGGACGCCATTCCCTGCGGTTCTCCAGCAACAGATCCGTCAGACTGATCAGCTGCAGCAGTAAAAAAGCACTGAATACCGTATCTTTTGTCATGCTGACACTCATATACCAGTGGAACGGGAAAAACATTCCAAGCAGCAGCATCACGATCTGCCAGCCTGCCGCCACCTGCCGTCTGTGCAATACCAGCACACCGTAGGACATGCTGCCCGCCAGCAGCAGCATCTGCAGCGCAGTGTACAGTGCCATTCCGGCATTCATACTCCCGAACAGCTGCGTTCCCAGCCACAGCATCCCCTGTAAAAGCAACGTGTGCACGATCGGATGATGATCAAAATAATAATGCTCCACGATCTGTCCGGTCTGTACCGGTGCATCATAAGCACAGATTCCCGGGTAATATGCCAGATATACCGGAAGCCATGCAAGGCATAACAATAACAGACTTCCGAAAAACACCTGTGCCCCGGAGCGGTTCTGTATCCACGCGGCAGATCTGCAGAACACGGCATTGTCTTTACCGGTATTGTCTTTACCGGCACCCTCAGGTGCCGGCCTCTCTGCCGCGCGATAGACCACAAACATTCCGATCACACCCAGTAGGCATCCCAAAAGCACGGTCCACAGCAGAGTGCTTCCCACATATCCGGCCGTCCACAGGATATTGCCCGCAGCCGCCAGATCTTTTTCTGTTTTTACGAAAAATACAAACAGACATCCCAGAACGCAAAGCAGCACACCGCCTCTGCGTCTGGGAAGTATTCTCTTCTCCTGCATATTATAATCCTTTACGTTCCTGATGTTCCCCATGCACACGGTTCAGACGATACTCGAAATCCTTCCGGTCCTTGGCCGCCATAACTTCCAGCATCATACCGGAGAAAAACGACTGGATCCCCGCCAGCAGAATGAATCCGCAGGCGATCAGCGTCGGGAATCTCGGCACCAGTCCCGTATTCAGATACTCCAAAAATACCGGAACAAACAATATCACCGACACCACTGCCAGCAAAAATGCCAGCATGCCGAAGAAATGCATGGGTTTATAGTTTTTATACAGCTGCAGCATCTTGCGGATCACGCGGAAACCGTCACTGTAAGTATTCAGCTTGGACTCGCTGCCCTGGGGACGGTCACGATATTCCACCACCACATTCTCTACCTGCATGTTATAGTTCACCGCATGGATCGTCATCTCCGTCTCGATCTCAAATCCTTTGGAGAATACCGGGAATGTCTTCACGAATTCATAACTGAACGCGCGATAACCGGTCATGATGTCCTTGATATCGGAATGAAACAGGCCGTTGATCCCCGCACGCATCAGACTGTTGCCGAAATTATGAAACGGCCGCTTATTTTCCGTAAAATAAGTAGACGACAGGCGGTCTCCCACCACCATATCCGCCTGATGCTCCAAAACCTTTGCCACCATCTCCCGGGCACAATCCAAAGGATACGTGTCGTCTCCGTCGATCATAAGATAGCATTCCGCATCGATCTCACGAAACATTCTGCGGATCACGTTTCCCTTTCCCTGGGCATATTCATGACGTATGATCGCTCCCGCTTCCGTTGCCAGTTCCACGGTACGGTCGGTGGAATTATTGTCATATACATAAGTCACCGCCTCCGGCAGGAACTTTTTCACATCGGATACCACCTTGGCGATCGTCTTCTCTTCATTGTAGCAGGGGATCAATACTGCAATTTTATCCATTTTCCATTCCTCTTATCTCTGCGTGTTAAAAGTGCTTATATAAAGTTTATTGTACCACGCTTGTTCCATTACAGCCACTATTTTTGCTTTTTCCCGCGTATTTTTCTTGGGGGCGGGCAAAAGCTATGATATAATGAGCCTCAAGGAAGAACAAGTGGCTGCGAAGCAGACATTTGTTTTTCTGGGCTCATTAGCGAACGAATATCCTGCGAAGCAGGATGTAAAGTGCGATAGCACGAATTCGTGAGCTTATAATGCAATGAGCGCAAGTGAGCCAATATGCTTGCATAATTGAAATTTGTTGTGGTTACGGAGGAATGGTTCCCATGAGTGGATCTCAGAACAGATCTTGTTGTAATATCATTTACCGCCTGGGGCTTAACATTGTCATGCTTCTGACACTGTTGCTTTCCATGCTGCTGTTCGCTGGCAGCTTTCTCACGACCTGCTATGCCGACAATATGGAGACCCAGCAGGTTCTGCTGCGTCCGGACAATCCCCTGTGGAATCTGTTGGAGCTGGCAGGCTTCGGATTACTGTTTTGCGGATGTCTGTATCTGTATGAAAAAATAGGAGAGAAATTCCGTCGCGGACTGCTCGTTTTTACTTTGACCTTTGTATTTGGGCTTGGTATCCTGCTGATCCTCTTCGGACGCACGGTTCCCGCAGCGGATGCTCTGTCTGTATACAATGCGGCTGCGGAGTGGATCCTGGGAAATACTGATATTATCCACCCCACCGTTTCTTATCTGTCTTATTATCCACAGCAGATCGGGCTGATGGCTTTTTTGGAGCTGTTGCTCCGGATCTGGAATCTCACCGGCCTGTCCGTACCGGCCTGGCACTTTATCAAGCTGGTCTATGTCTGTCTGTTGTGTGGGGCGATCTGGTTCCAATATCTGTCGCTGCAATATCTGTGGCCGGAGAATTACAAGAATATCTCCTGCTGTTATCTCGTCTTGGTATGCTGTAACCTGCCCATGATCATGTACAGTTCCTTCGTCTACGGCGAGATTCCTTCCTTCGCTGCATTGTCGGTGGGATGCTATCTGCTGTTGCGGTTGCTGGGGAGCGTCTCTCCGGGCGGCTCCTATCGGGACAACGTCTCCCGAAATGATGCGCCCTCAGTCACCGCCTACGATTCCGTCCCCCGCATGCTCCGTCAGATACTTTTCACAGGCTTCGGCAGTATCCTGTTCCTCACACTGTCTGTGATGCTGCGCAAGAATTCCCTGATCCCTGTGATCGCAGTGTTGCTGGTGCTGTTGTTCGAGGCATTGCGTCCGGGGCGGAACGGTAAGATGCGTCTGGGACTGCTCATCATGGCGGTATGTCTTGCTGTTACTTCTGTGGGGATTCTGCCGCTGGTACAGAAATGTTATGAGAAAAAGGCGGGTAACACGTTAAGCTCCGGAGTCACCGCCATGTCCTATCTCGCCATGGGAATGCAGGAAGCTTCCCGCGGCTGCGGCTGGTATAACGGCTTCAATATCGATACTTACGATACCGCCGGCATGGATACTGCTATCGCCAACGAGATCAGCCGTCTGGCGATCGACGAGCGCCTGACCTATTTCCGGGAACATCCCGGCTACACAGCGGACTTCTATCTTCACAAACATTTATCCCAGTGGGCAGACGGCACCTATGCCAGCAGACAGGCTACCCTGGCTACCTACGGAGGACGGAGTGCATTTTTTAAAGAAGTCTATGAAGGTTCTCTCAGTGGGGGATATATCGAATGGTGCAATGCATGGCAGAATGTTCTGTATCTGGGCGTGTTGGTGTTCTGTATCGACAGTCTTAAGAAACGTCGGAAATCCAAAGTTGTCGGGCACATGGCTGACCAAACGGCGGGGCATACCGCAGGGTGCACTGCGGACCACATGGCGGATCAGCATGGCGCGGATTGGCATGGCGCGGATCGACTTGGTGCGGATCGGCATGGCGCGGATCGACATGGCGCGGATCATCATGGCGCGGATCGACTTGGTGCGGATCGGCATGGCGCGGATCAGCATGGCGCGGATCGGCATGGCGCGGACCGGCATGGCGCGGATTGGCATGGCGCGGACCGACTCTACATCTACGTCGGCCTCATTGCCGTACTGGGAGGTTTTCTGTTCCACACCTTCTGGGAAGCCAATTCGCGGTATATCTTCTCTTACAGCCTGTTGCTGATGCCCTACTGCGGGGCCGGAGTCTATACCGGGATCTGCCGGATACGGGATGGGGTACGGTCGAGATTTCATTAACATTTTCCATGCAGTATTATACTTGCATTGTTAACGTAGGGTTGCCGCCGGCTAGGCGAACTCCTTCTGTACCCTTCTTCCGCCTCAGCGTGGGCACAGATGACAGGAGCAAGCTTCTCTGTGCCCTTCTTCTGCCTCAGCGTGGGCACAGATGACAGGAGCAAGCTTCTCTGTGCCCTTCTTCTGCCTCAGCGTGGGCACAGATGACAGGAGCAAGCTTCTCTGTGCCCTTCTTCTGCCTCAGCGTGGGCACAGATGACAGGAGCAAGCTTCTCTGTACCCTTCTTCCCCCTCAGCGTGGGCACAGGGGACAGGAGCAAGCTTCTCTGTGCCCTTCTTCTGCCTCAGCGTGGGCACAGATGACAGGAGCAAGCTTCTCTGTACCCTTCTTCCCCCTCAGCGTGGGCACAGGGGACAGGCGCAAGCTTCTCTGTGCCCTTCTTCTGCCTCAGCGTGGGCACAGGGGACAGGCGCAAGCTTCTCTGTGCCCTTCTTCTGCCTCAGCGCGGGCACAGGGGACAGGATCAAGCTTCTCTGTGCCCTTCTTCTGCCTCAGCGTGGGCACAGGAGACAGGATCAAGCTTCTCTGTGCCCTTAAACCAAGGTATGGGGCGTTACACACAAAATTTGATAATTACGCCCCGCATGCCGAAAACTACCGGGGCTTATTTGACTAAATTTGATGATTACGCCCCGCATAACGAATAAGACTGGAATTTGTGCACAAGCGCCCATTGCTGTCCTCACTATGCCTATGCGCGGCTATACTTTCGTAAACTTTCAAGTTAGCAATTTTTCAAAAATGCTACTATTTATACCAAAATCAGCTAAAATAGAAAAAATACATCTATAAAAAGGGCCATTTTTGAAAAACATTGTTTTGGTGCTGAAGGGTGGAATATAATCCTTAAAAATTAAAATTGTCCACTGTTTTGTCCAATTATGCCTTCAATGGTGAAATGGAAGACAGGCAAACAAAAAGACAGTGCTTTGAGCGGCGACTTCGGTGAAGCCCAACTCCCTACACTGTCTTTTTATCATATGCGGCTCATTGCTCACATAAGCTCTCAATTTACATCAATAATACATCGCTCCCTGTAAAAATCCCCAAAAATAATATACTCCGCATACGAGGTGCCACAGGTAAGCCAGCCACTGTACTGCCACAACAATCCTTCTCTTCCGGGTGTCGGCATTCGCTGTCGCGCGGAGCAGTACCAGCAGTGCTCCCACAAATGCGAAGAAGATTCCGTACATGTAGCCCCAGGAGAAATTGAAATCCATCTCCCGGAACCCTTTTTCATACAGGAAGAATGCCATAAGGAAGCTCATCACATACACCTGCCAGGAAAAACGGTAGATGCTGTCCTTGTGCAGTTCCTTGTAGTTCAGCAGAAGTACCAGGATTGGGAATCCGATGGCCAGGCCGATAGCCAGGGGCAGATTGCCACAATACTGCGCCCATACATGGCCAAAAGTAAATCCGATGCCGCCTTCCTGTCCCTCCTGCGGTACGAACACTCCCCGGAACTGGTAGAGCAGATCCATAAAAGTCGGAATAAAACATACTCCCAGCCACACCGTGGGGACAAAATTCCGGAATCTGCTGCGGAACATTCTCCACAGCATCAAAATCCCCGCAGCTCCGACCAGCACTATGGTAAAACTGGGTTTCGTCATGGTCGCCAACAGCAGATATATTGCAAACAGAATATAATCTCTCTTATGCTCTCTGACCGCATTTGGCTGCTCATACACCGGCAACAATTCACCATACTTAAAAAATGCAAGAATTGCGAACGGCCGTGCCGCCATATAGGTGGCATTGTGGAATGGATTCGGCGTAAATACCCCGAGATATTTGTATTTGATACCGGGGAGATAAATCCCTGTCGGCGGGTATACCATTGACACAAAAAACAAGGATACCGCTACCGTTCCTGTGAGAATCCCCGGAAGCCAGGGGTTTCCGGGCATGGCTTCCTGCAACTTTGCTCCCACATGCTTGTCCAGCATCACCTTCAGAGCGATCATTGCTCCGCTGTTTAACAGCATCGTGGCCAGTGCCATGGCTAACTCCGCTCCGCCGGTAAAGGAGGCGGTCACCAGATGGATCGTCGCCGCCAGCTTGAACAAAACCGGGTAAGGGAAGCTGTAACCGCTGTCCAGTCCCTGCATCTCCAGAATATATGCCTTCATATCGGAATGATACAGTCCCGTTCCCAGCATGCTTTCCACACACTGCCGGTAAAACAGCCAGAACGTATCGGCCGATGCGATGGCTACCAGTGCAGCAAACACCGAAATTTCTATCCAATTTTTCTTATTTTCTTTCAAAATACCGTTCCCTGCCACTTTCTGATTCATTCCGCTATTTCCCATGATCCGGCACAGCTACGGGCATTCCCCATGATCCGGCACAGCTCGGGCATTTCCCATGATCCGGCACGGCTCCGCCCATTGCCGGATCTTATTTCAGCTTCGTGTAATAAGCTACCACCTTTTTCACTGCATGGATCACATCTTCCACATCATCATCCGTCAATCCGTAATACAGAGGAATACTCATCACCTCGTTGTAATACTTCTCCGCATTGGGGCACAGTCCCTTCTGATATCCCAGCTTCTCATAATAGGAATGCCAGTAGACCGGCAGGTAATGCACCTGAGGGCAGGTATTTTCCGCATACAGCGCATCGAAAAACTGCCTTCTGTCGCAGTTCAGGTTCTCCAGATTCAGATGCAGCACATACAGATGCCAGGTCGTGTCAGACTCCGGGATCTCCTTCTGCAGGATCAGTTCCGGCATTTTGCCGAACGCTTCATTATAACGCTTATGGATTTCTTTTCTACGCTGTTCAAATGCAGGGAGCTTCTTCAGCTGGCTCAATAGCAGTGCCGCCTGGAAATCCGTCATACGATAATTGAAGCCCAGCTCTACCTGCTCGTTGTACCACAGCGCATCGGTGGGATGTACCATTTCTTCCGGGTCCCTCGTAATGCCGTGGGTACGCAGCCGCATCAGATGACGATACAGCTTCTCATCATTAGTCGTTATGGCGCCGCCTTCTCCGCCGGTCACCGTCTTGACCGGATGGAAGCTGAAGCAGGTCATATCTGCCAGGCTTCCCACAGGCTGGCCCTTATATTTCGTGCCGATGGCATGCGCGGCATCCTCGATCAGGATCAGATCGTGCTCCTTACAGATCTCCCGGATCTCATCCAGCTCCACTGCCTGACCGGTGAAATCTACCGCAACGATCGCTTTCGTCCTGGGTGTGATCAGCTTGCGGATGGACGCCGGATCGATATTGTAGGTCTCCGGATCAATATCTGCGAAAACAGGCTTCGCTCCCGCATATAATACACAGTTGGAGGATGCAGCAAAAGTGATCGAGCTTACGATAACCTCATCTCCCTCACCAAAGCCCGCTGCCAGCGCCGCCAGATGCAGTGCAGCGGTTCCGTTACATACCACCACTGCGTATTTTGCATGGGTCAGTTCACACAGATGCTGCTCCAGCTCCTTCACCTTAGGTCCGCAGGTAATGTAGTCGCTGGTCATGACTGCTGCCACCGCATCCACATCTGCCTGGTCAATATATTGCCGTCCGTAGAAAATTTTATTCTCTCGTACAGGTTTTCCTCCAAAAATAGCCAGTTCTTCTTTATTTTCCATTATTTTTTTCCTCATTTCCAAACAGTTTGTATTGCTGTAACCATTCAGGACCTCATTGGCAGAATCACCTTGGCACTGAATAGTTACATTCTATCATAACTCCTACGGAAAGACAACATTCCGAGTTGCGGCATAACACCGGAAAACTTTGCACTATCTGTTGTCTGTTCCCGGGGAAAATGATATAATGAGCGTTGTCTTTCATACCTATTGCCCCAAAGGAGTCTGCCATGCATAATAAAAAGTCGGCATTCCGGATGATCGCCGTTACCTTACTGCTCATCATCTGCCTGATCATATTTATCATTATCCGTTCTGTTTCTTCCCATCATTCAGACAGCTATTACTCTGATCTGCAACGGATGCGATCAGAATCTTATGAGGGTATTTTTCTGTCCATGTACAGTCCTGAAGTATTTCACGAAGAAGATTTCTCCACATTCCGTGGCCTTACGATCATCAAATGCGAAAATACTGCCAAGAGTCTGCATGATGTTGCAGACTATTTAGACACAGCATTTTCGGCCAGCAACGGGATCACCAATATCTATCTGGGTCTGGATCCGCTGGCCCTCTGGAAGCACAGCAATAAGCAGCTGCGCCACTGGAACAGGGATTTGAACCAATACCTGTTGCCCTATGTGGAAGCACATCCCGAGGTCAGCTTCGAGATTCTGTATCCCGCACCTTCCATGCAATACTGGCTTGCTCAGACCGATGAGACCAGAACGCTGTGGATGACGACCTGTAAGTCCCTCGTCTCCACTCTCAACGGGTATTCCAATGTTACCATGTACTTTCCCGGAGCAACCCATTGGCTGATCAACAATCCGGGAAACTATCTGGATGACTTGCATTATAATGATGCGGTAGCACAGAAACTGATCATGTTCACTTTCTGTGACGGAGCCATGGTCATTACACCGGGAAATGCGGATACCCTGGAATCCATGCTAAATGATATGGTAGCGGAAGAAAAAGAAGCTTCTACGGTATATCCCGATCTGTCCGATCTGTCTGTTGTCTTTTTCGGTGACAGCGTCATCGGCAACTACACCGGAAGTTTTTCCATCCCCGGTGTCGTCAATGGTTTTTCGGGCGCACATGTGTACAACTGTGCCCAGGGCGGAGCTACTGCCTCCAAGGATCCTGCTACCGACGATCCTGCAGCTGCCATGAGCTTTGTCATCGCTGTCGATACCTTTCTGAAACAGGATCCCACTGTTCTGAGGGAAGACACTGTCTATCGTACCTCCCTGGAAGCTTATCTGAATGACGATCACCGGGGGCGCAGATTATGCTTTGTGATCAATTATGGTCTGAATGATTACTTTTCCGGCTATGCCGTGGATGATCCGGAAGATCCTTACGACACGGTGACCTACTGCGGCGCACTCCGAACAGGAATCCGCAGCTTACAGGAAGCCTATCCCGATGCGCTTATCCTGTTAGCAGCTCCGAATTATATTACCTTTTTTGAAAACGGTACAGAGCTTCACGGCGAGGCAGGCAGTACGCTGACAGCTTATGTACAGGGCGCCGCTGATGTGGCAGACCAAATGGGCGTTCCCTTCTACGATACCTACCACCGGTTAGGCGTCACAGCGGATAACGCTGCCGACTATCTGGCAGATGCCGTACACCTTAACGAAGAAGGACGATTCCTCTTCGGAACCGCCCTGATCGCAACACTGGATCATTCTCGTTAATTTAATACTTCGTCCTCTGAATCCTTGTCTACCGTGAGCAGGAAATACTCTCCCACCGTGTCGATCACTTCATAGGGGAATTGCAGATACTGCAGTTCGTCCTCATAGAGTACCATCAGACCGTCTCCAACGAACTCCTCCAATTCCGCTCCGGATCTCTCAGGATAAATGTAGTGATAACGCTGTGCGTAGTCCTCGCTCTGATAGTACCGGGCATCTATTCTGCAGGCATACTGGGTCAGGATCTCCGTAGCTAACTGGTTAAACTGCCAGCCAAGATTACCCGTAATATACAAACTGTCATATTCTTCCATGCTGTCAGCTTCAGACACGGCATCTAAGAAATCCCTGTTGTAATAGTATCTGCTCTCTTCTGCATAATCTGTAAAATACGTTGCGAAAAACAGCACACTGCTGACTGCATACGCAGCTACAATGACCGGGAAAAGCTTTCCGAATTTATCCACTACCAGTGAAATACCGTAAGCACACAGCAGGATCACCGGGTAGAAGATAATGTTCACACGGTTAATGTTCACTTCAAAGGTGATCAGGCCCACCCAGATCCCGGTAATGAGAAATCCCCACAGAGCCAGCATCTGCGTCTGTTTTTCGATCTGTTTCTCCTTAAAAAGGCGAATCGTAAATACGATGATCCCGATCAATACAAACGGTATCGACACATGATATAAGGGTCCGAACGCCGGAATCGAATTAAAGAAAATGTCCGGCAGCTGCAGGAACACCCTGCTGAATAATGCCCAGGCATTCCTGCCCAGCTGTGCAAAGGAAAAATTCAAAAACAGTATGTCTGCACCTCTGATACTATCCGGGAAAAATTGCATCGTGAAAAAAGGCATTTCAATGCTTTTTCCATAATGCACCGCATTGATCGCCAGCACGATCACCTCCGGCAAAGCCACCAGCGTAAATATTACCGCACACAGCAGCCCCTCCCGGAATTTCAGCTGCTTTTTCCACAGACACCATATAAAAAACACAAACAAAAATGCCGTGACGGAGTACGCCGCTATTCCATAACAATAAAATGTCAGGCCGAAAAAGAGCATGGATAAATACAAATACCGTCTTTTCTCCAGTCCCAACAACAGCAGATAAAATGCCAATAAGAATACATGTGGGAACAGGTTGCAGTCCAACGACCAGCGGCTCTGCATGAACTGCCAGGGATTCACTGCCGTCAAAAGCATCGCTATAAAAGCAATCCTCTCATCAAACAGCTTTTCCGACACTAAATATACCAGTGCAACCGCCCCACAGGATACCAGCAGCATCGGCAGCCTCACCGTCACGGTGCTAAAGCCAAACACCTTGATAAACGGCACCATGCAATACGCTAACAAGGCACTCATCTGACCGTATTTCCAGGCTTCAAAATGAACCGGCAGAAACGTGCCATAGCGGTCAGTACCGTATTTTGATAATGCCCATGCATCCATGGCTCCCATAGCTTCATCCTGGTTAATCCCGTCCGGCACTGAGCCAAACCGGATACACCGCAGAATGATCGCCAGCATCAACACGGACCAGAACAGTATTTTTTTCTTCTTCGCAGTCATAGTCATCGTAATATTTAATCCTTCCGGTATTCATACTTGTGCTTATCATCCACGCTGATTTCTGCACCGATCTGCACTTCGATCACCTGCAGTTCCGTATCCGCAATGATCGTATGCTTACAGCCTGCTTGCATAGTCAGGACATCGCCCGGCTTCACCGGCCGCTCCACACCGTCCAGAATCGCCCGGCCTTCTCCGGCAATGACCGTCCATACTTCATCGCGGAAATCATGGCTGTGATAATTCATCCCATGTCCCGGATTCAATGTCACCTTGATCGTCATGCTGTGATCCTTCACATCCAGAACGCGGAAGCTCCCCCAGGATTTTTCGGCGAACATCACCTGCTGGTCAAACTGATTCACATATGGTTTGATATAGCTCGACTGCTCTTTATCCGATACCAGGATTCCCTCCGGACTGGCCGCCACGACCATATTTTTCAATCCCATGCACAGAATCGGTACATTCAGTTCATTCACCACATGCACATTTTCACAGGTGTCGTTCAGAACCCCCTGTCCGACGCACTGACTGTCCATGGCCTCCGTCAGCGTATTCCAGGTACCCAGGTCCTTCCAGGTCCCTGCGAAGCGCATCACTTCTATGGCAGGCTCTTTTTCCACCACGGCATAGTCAAAGCTGATCTTCTGCAACGTATCATACTTCTGAAATAAGTCTTCATAATCCGTAAAATCTATGAGTTCATGGGCGCGTTTCAGCACATAGCCTAACCGGAAAGCAAACACACCGCCGTTCCACAGAGCACCTTTTGCAATATATTCCTCTGCGGCTTCTTTCGTCGGTTTCTCCCGGAACATCGTTACACGGCTCAGATCGTCCGCCGTCTCCGGTATGATATAACCGTATTTTTCGCTGGGATACGTGGGTTCGATCCCCATGAGCACCAGATTCGCCTCAGACTCTCCCGCGCGATCGCACAATGCCTGCAGTGCCTGAAAATAAGTCGTCTCCACATAAGGATCCACCGGACAGATCACAATCGGTTCGTCTTCCGCTACCCCCAGCACATCCTTCAGATAAGCTACGGACAGTACGATCGCCGGGAAGGTGTCCCGTCTGCAGGGTTCCACACTGACCCCTACATCCTGCCCCAGCTGACTGTAAATAGCTGACACCTGGGACTTGGAAGTGGCGATCGTCACCTGTGCCTCCGGGTCTACTTCCCGTATCTGGCGGCATACTCTCTGTACCATGGATTCCAGACCGCCGTCTGCTGTATGAAATATCTTAATAAACTGTTTGGATCTTATCTCATTGGACAAAGGCCACAGACGCTGCCCGGAGCCACCTGACAAAAGTATAATATTCATAGCTTGTCCTCTCTGCTTTTTACTATCTCATCATACCACATTATTTAATATTTGCGAATCTTCATATAGGTATTGCCCCAGGCCTTCCAATCTTCCAGCCATACGACATCCTCCCCCTCCGGCTGGATATCATAACTCGGATTTACACATCCGAGTACCAGTTTCCCCTGAGCCACGGCAGCCTGTATCTCCTCCTGTGAAGATACCAGTCGAATCTTCTCCCGGTATTCTGCCGGCAACACATAATAATTCACAATCGTGGCTCCACAGCCGTCCGATTTGATCCAGATCTCACCATACCGGTCCACAAGGCTTTTGAGAACCTTCTTCGCCGTCACACCATAATAATCCATCTCGTACCGTCCACAGGCATCACCACCTGCCAAAATATTCGTATAAGCGCTGGAGCTCTGTCCCGTCAGTGCAATTCCAACTCCGTTACATCCTATGAGCACCACCAGCATAGCAGTTGCAATCCTTCTCGCACGGATTTCCGGTTGCTGCAACAGGTATCTCACTGCATAAGCCATCATCACGATCATCGGTCCATAGATAAAATACATATGCCGCCACCCATTGTACAGATTCGGATCGCACAACATTGCTACCAGCACCGGAATCCCTGAGGTCAGTGCGAACAGCGGATAGATACGATCCGCGAAATCCCATTGATGCTTTCTGCCTTTATAGAGCCAGATGCCGATACTGCTCCACAGCAGAACACTGAGATAGACCGGAATCGTCAGGGCAATCAGTTTCGGCAGATAATACCATGGCAGAGGATTCGTGGAATGCACATACCATGTTCCGTCAAACAATACCTTACCGTCCATTCTGGAATATTCCGTACTGTTTGAAAGGTTCCACATCAGAAATTCCCACAAATGAAATCCCTGTCCCCAGATAGCGGGAGTTAATGCCAAATAACTCAAGAAACCGACAACTGCTGCCGTAAGTCCCACGAAAAAAGTTTTCCCGCTCCACTTTTTCTCTTTCGTCAGGATCAGCAGATAAAAGCCGCCAATCATTGCAAAAACATAGATTCCGCTGATCTTCAGATTCCCGCAGAATCCGGCACAGATTCCCAGCAGACATGCATTTTTGAAATCCTTACGCTCCAAAAAGCGGATTCCGTAAAATAACATCACAATGATCAGGGACATCAATACGGAATCTTTATTGTTGTATAATCCATCCGCAAATATCCTCGGTGTCAGAAACAGCATAAGTGTTCCCAGCAGTGCTGTCCTCCTGTCCCGGAACAGCTCCCACAATAATCGGTACATATAAATCACACCCAGGAAAAACAGCGCATACGTATACGCATGCCATACCTCACTCTGCAGCCTGACAGCATCCGGATGCTGATCTAGCTTCATTAATAACGGTGCGCACAGATAATACGGAGCACTGCCATGATCCTTGTCCGCTTCTACGCAGATCGGATGATATTCTTCCTTCCATTGAAACCAGTTCGTGAGCTTCGGGATCCGTAAGGTCTCACCATACTGCAAGATATTCATATACAGAATTCTTTCTTCCTGATTTTCATCAAAATAAACACCTGTCTCCCGCAGGAAAAAAGCTCCAAAAAGGAACATTGCCACAAATATGCCCAGGATCGTATACCTTTTCTTCTGTTCTGTCATGGTCTGCGTGTCTCCCATCCTACCGGATAATAATAACTTTTCTCTTTATTTTTTAAGCGTTTGTTATGATTCAATATAACATTTCAGATAACTGATTTCAAGGTATCCAAATGTTTTAGAGAAATAACAACTCAAAAAGGAACTCAAAAATTTGAGTTCCTTCAGGAAATCACTTTCTAATCACAGTAAAATAACTGTTTAGAGCTCTTGGGCTTTTCCGGAATGCTCATCTTAATAATCCCCTTATCAACCAATGGCATCACACGGGTCTGAATGGCATATGCCACAGAGTTCAATCCTAAATAATCGCTGATTTCTTTGCGTGTCCTGGGCGTTTTACAGAAAAGAAGCAGATCCTCATTGTCTACATCCTCTATCTCTGCAGTATTGTACTCTTTTACATTTTTATACAATTTAACAATAAAGCTTCCTCTTTCATCAAGAAATTCCGGCTGCTGTAAATCATATTCACGCATCATTCTACGAATCGTAGGAATTCCGGAATAACGATTCTCCGTTATTTTCAATACTTCCAATTCCGATGCTATTACAGGATTTCTGGTATCCGGCTGTACTTTTCCAAGCTGATCAATCTTAATTCGTCCATAGATTCCACCGGGATTCCGAATCTCCATTCTATCCTCAAACATAATAAGCTGAATCGGCATTCCCTCCGTGTGAATACTATAATCACGATGCACCAGTGCATTAAGTATTGCTTCTCTGACTGCAGTAATCGGATAATCCGGTCGATCCTCACGTTTTCCTGTCTGCGAATTTATGATGGTCTTCGTACGTATATTCCTGCTCACAAATTGTATCGCTCCATCAAGCATATCGGGAATATTCCCCTCTATTCTATGATTGTCCAGAAATCTTTCCCCCTGATCCCCGACTGTTCCTACTTCCGTGCCGGGAACTACTGTCGCAATAATACATAATTGCGGAAAATATGCCTGCGGATATGGGCAAAAATTCATTACAGCACTTAATGTAATCCTATTGTCTCGCTTTATGCTCATCAATTCATATATTTCGTCAGTTGGAATGGCTGCCAAACGTGGTTTTCCTTTTTTTAGAAATTCTATATATGTCGCAAGCAGTTCCTGATCCAATGCTGCAAACGATACTCTATCAATAACTCTAATATCGTCTTGATATTTCTTACGGTATGCCTCATAACTATATACTTCATACTCCGTCATAGGCTCATCGCTATCACCAACCCGTGTATAAGACCCTTTCATCCGACCTTTTCCCTGGTAAAAAACCGGTCGATCCGTAATGTCTACACTCGGGATTTCTGCAGAAACAAAAAATTTACCATTCTTTTCCACAACTGTAAGCAATGGTCTTACTGTCGGTTCCATCTGCAAGCACTGCTCATTTATTTTTTTTTGTATATCCTGTGGATCATATACCCCTACTTCTTTATATCCTTGTTTTTCATCCACACCAAAGATAATGATTCCACCATCATCCTGATTGGAAAAACTGGACAACGTATCGTATAACCGCTGCGGGCATCCCTGTTCTGCACTTTTTATTTCTAACGTGGAGGTTTCACATTTCATATTCTGAATTAACTCTAATTTTTCCAATAATTCTTCTGTTGTCATTTTACTTCCTCCTGTTCTTTTTTAATATTCTACTACTTTTTTAAAGTTTATGCAAGAATCTAAAATTTTATTCAAAGAATTCAAAAAGAAACTCAAATATTTTAAGTTCTTTTTTGAGTTCCTTTGAAATAAGTGAAATAATTTTAATTCTTTTTTGAGTTCCTGCAGGAATTTAAATTTTTTAGCAAAAGGAACTCAAATTATTTGAGTTCCTTTTTGAGTTCCTCTACAACCGCAATGTCTCTTGCTTTTTATATTGAATATTCCTTCAATTGCTCTATAAACTCTCCACATGTGCTCACAACATCTTTACCATCAAGATGCTTTAGATACATTTCCTCCTGGCGTTTGCTCCTCGCATCCCACTTTACTTTCCATATAATCCTTCTGACCGGAATCTCAAGCGGAAACTGAATGGGAAATGTTATTCCGCTAGCGGGCTTTGTGATGGTTTCTACTTCTATCCCATGCTTTAAACCATTATTAGCATATTTAAATGCATCCAGTGTATTCTTGTCCAAATCATTACTCCGGATACGTTCTGCATAATCTAACATTGCATGAAGACACTTTCCTACGGCATAAAAGATGCTGTTCTCGTCTTCGGTTGTATAATCTTTCTTCTTCAATATTTGATCTATTTCTATTTTCATCTCGGAATATGAATGTTCCATTGCATACATCAAATTATTCATATAGCCTCCCATAATCCCCATACTTCTTTCCTCGAAGCATGCCACCTATTACTAATCCTCTACCACCTGACAACCAGGTTCAGGAACTGATCCGTGTCCATCAGCATGGCCATCCCATTCTTCCCAGAATCCTCCAGCTTCACCAATTTCTCTATTCCTGGTACTTCACTGATCGTGCAGCCCTGTATTACCTTTTCTATGATCCTGCCATATTACTCCCTGGTAATTTCTATTGTCAGCTGCTCCCTGGATCTGTCACAACACTGCCCGGAGCCATAAATAATTCTATAAGTATAATTGAAGCACATTTTCATTCCTCCGAGCAAACTACTGTATGCCTGTTTTTTGAGTCACTCCCCTTTATTAAAAGAATCCCTATCCTCTCAATATACTCTTCATAATTTCTATGAATTCTTTGTCTACCGGAGTGGAAATTGCAGACATTGCTTTTTTAAAATTATTCCTAGCCTGTTCCATATTCTTAGCAATTGGAAATTTTTCTGCATATCTGTTCAATATCTCAGCGTTTTCCCAAAATGTTTCAGCAGTGGTATTATCAATATATTTTTTTTCAATCCAATCTGCCAGCCGTTCTTTTAGTTCTTCAAGCCGACCTGCTTTACCATACGCTTTCACCAATTTGTCAAGAACTAATATATTATTATCCTGCCGTAAATAATCTTCCAACACTTCTATTCTCATAGCAGGTGGCAATGTGCTGAAAATATATAGTTCCGTATTTGTTCTTTGGTTATTATTTTTTATACCGTTTTTTTGAAAATATCGTTTCATCCCCTCTATTCCCAGCAGATTGTCTGCTTGTAAATTATGGTTGGCTTTTTCTTGATATTTATTCTTGTTCTCCTCTTTCAATAAATACAAATCAATTGCTCTTTCTGGATATTTTATCATTTCCCTTGGAAATACATTTGCTTTTGTCATATTGAATTCCCGAATCACTGCAAACTTCTCATCATTCTCATCTTTATATCCTCCCCATATCGCTTTTACACTTCCCTTTATCTGTTTCATTTTGCAGGTAATTAGATACTCATACGTAACATGCACTCTGTCATTATCATATCCTTGGTTTTCCAGAAATTCTCTAATACTTCTGCACGCCTCATCCGTACCGTAATATGCATGTACTGTGATATCGCATTGGTTTTTTTCTATTACATCTCGGAGTTCCATACAATATTCCTGATTATTCTCGTCGCGATACGAATATGTCTGTATGCGTGTCTTTGCATAATTTACCAAATTTTGATTTGTATGTGGCATATTCAGATATGCACTCAACATCACTATTGTTCCTGCTCCCCTTTCAAAATTATCACTTAGAAAAACAATATGTTGAATTGGTTTATTTTTCTGTAAATACTTTTGTTGAAGGGAATTATATGTTATTTGAGGTTGATACAATCCAAAATTGTCTCTTGTTGCTTCTTTTTTTAGATATTTTGAATATATATTTCCAAGTGTACTATCTTCACCATAAGAATCTTTGGGTACATATAATGAATTTTCGTCTGCCATTTGAAAAGCAGTATCTTTTTTTATATTGCAAAAATCCAACAACTGATGTCCCTTAAATATTTTCAAATAATCGTTTATATTATATGTCTGAATATTACTATATATCATATTATGTATTAATCGATAATAAAACTGCTCTTCAAAACAGTCTTTTGGAAATACGTTTTCTGGAATTATCTCCGATAATCCTTTTCTATGAAGTTCCACCCCCTGTTTTATCTTATTATAACTAATCATATCTACTTCTTTTATCGTGTCATAACTTAGACAATTTTTCATTACACCTTGGAGTCCATACAAAGCCTTTGAAATTCTCTGATCCTCCAAATATACTCTTCTCTCTTCATCAAGTATCAAATAGCAAGGCTTGTTCATATCTAATTCATCAAACTTAAGATGCACTGTATTTACTTTGCTTTCTTTTACTCTTAGGACCGCATCTCCCTCTAATATTATTACTTCCCTTGCCCCACTTTGATTCGTTATTACTGTTGCCTCCTGCACAGTAACTTTCTTTCCTTTCAAGTTGTCTTCCACCATATATAATAGTTGCGACAACTCCATATAAAATGGCAAATACTTCTGGTTGCATACGCGATGCTTTTCTACCGATATTTCGTCCTCGTTTTCTGATGTTTTCCGACTTATGCAATACTTTAACTCCATATACATAGTATCAAATAGCTTACTTATTGCATGTGTTTTATCCTGTACATTGATCAACCAATTTCTTATTAACTGATTCTGATAAAAATCGTCTTCATTATATTCAATTTCAAAAATTTTTTTATTTATTACATCTTCTATTTCTATTAACTGGGTAATCGTTCCCACTGTCAGTCGGTTTAATACATATTTTAAACTTCTCTTAGCTGAAAGATTTCCATATTCTTCAAGTAGGCCCCTCGCATTATCATAAGTAACCTCACATGTACCATTTATTATATACTGATCTCGATAAGCAAATGAATTGACCGGAAAAATATTTCCATTCTGTTCTAATAAATAATATTCACCAAAAATATTCCTATACCCCGAATAGAATAACCTTAGCAATTCCATTCTTTTCTCCGGAGAATTTAACATTATATCTCTAAAGGTAACACTAACTGCTCCCTCCGGAATATCTTGTTCTACATAGTAGCCAATCACCCGATCGTTATTATAAGAAATTTCCTTCTGAATATTTTTTGCACCGGAAAAATATTTTTCATTGTTATGACGTATCAAAATTTTTCTTTTTTTAAAATTTATAAAAGTTATCACACCATTTTTTCGATAGTTATGTAGTTCCATAGTATCAAGCAATTCACTTCGCTCTTGCATATATTCAATAAACTGCAAATGGCATTTTTCAACGATATCCGTTAATATTTGTTTTTTCTGTTCTTCCTCATCAAAAAAATGAACTGCCAAGTACAATACCTTAATATGTCCGGAATCTATGTTACTCATCTCATCCACGAACTGTTCATCATTAATAACTGAAACCAACATATTTTCAATTGGAAAATAAAGCTGTCCATTGACTTTCCAGTCAAAAACAAACTGTATTGCTCCCAAGTCTGCTTTCAAATCATTTACCATTTTAATAGCATCTTCTGTCTTACTAAAGTCATTATCTCCGGTTATACAATTATGACCTCTAAGATATGCAAGAAATAAAATCACTGAAAACGCTGTTTCCTGTCTCTCTCGCATTGTCGCTTCGCTACAGATACCTTGAATATTTTCAAACAACAGTCTAACATCATTTGTCATTTCTTCCGGTATCTTTTCATTTTTGTCAAAATACAGATTTTGAATCTGTTTTAGTATTTCATAATACAAATATGCAATCTCTAATCTTTGTTTCGATAACAGTGTTATATCATATTCTTTTAATTCTTTTATCGCACGCTTTATATCCGCATCGCTACAATTCCTCAACCGTAGCATCTCTGTCAAACTTCTTATATCACTCATTATGTTATTCCTCATCTGCTATATTTCATTATGATAGCATCTACAACTACACGGTCTTCTTCTGATAATAATTTAAAATTGAAATCCTCATTTAAATAGTAAACAAGTAGAACATCTATTACCCTGTCCGGCAAACTCTGGTCATTAATTGAATAATACAAGGTAGCTATCAAATTGCTAAAATTAACTGATTGCACTGGAACACATTGAAACCATTGATTTTGCAATGCATGTAATACCAGATCCTGCCTTTTAAGCAGAAATTCATAAAATTTTCGAAATCCCTTTCCTCTGCCAATCTCGCTTGACATAATCTTCTTTCCATATGTGTAAAAACAGCGATATTGTACTTCCTCAAAACTATAGCAACTATAGATGTAACTTAATGCATCCATTTGAAATGAATTTTGAGTCAGATAACGATTAATTTTTGCCATTATCTCATGTTCCAATATTAATCCGCTATAATCATTCTGAACCAAATCATAATTAAAACGATTGCTATGGAGTAAACTCTCCTTGTAGTTTTGACTTATCTCTGCAATCTTTTCAGGATAATGCGTTTTTTTCTGATTCACTGGTAAATTAGCCTTTGCAAATTGTTCAATCAATGATCTGTGCAGTTGATATGCCGTTTTTTCGTCTTGTGAAAATACAACAATATCATCAACATATCTTAAAATATCATATTTATCTTTTTCAATTTCCTTGCATGCTTTTTCAACAATATTGTCCAGATACATTTCTGCCAGTATTCTTGCATATGCCGGTCCCTGTGGGACACCAATCCTACTCCCTTTTTGTATCTGCTTCATCAGTTCATCATTATAATATGCAAGATATTCAAAGCATCGCTTTGCTTTTTTATTCAAATTTTCTTCCAAATATCGATAAACATTCAAAAGATCCACATGGTCATAACACTGCTTTAAATCAATATAACTAACATATTTCTGGTCCATGAACGGTATTTCGAGATAACTTTTTATCCCTTTAATGTATCTGCTCCATGACGAGAACCAGCTGTGGAACAAGTATTTATTAGAGATAAATGATATCTGATAACTGTACGATTTCCTCTCACTTTTCACCTGCTGACACATTTCTAGCATAAGTGAAGTTGTGATAATGCGATCACTTTTACCAAGTGATACGAGTGTGCGTTTCTTATCTTCTTCCTGTCTTATATACGTTTTATATCCCTCTGGTTTTATCTGCTCATGAGATATCTCTTTTGTACTAATTTTCCTTATTATATCGTTATATTTAGACAGTTCATATTCGCTAACACGTACCAATGAATTCATAATTTCTACTGATATGACTTCGTCATTATCTATAGCATAGTTTTCTTCCTTTTTAGCAATTATTTTTAGATTATATAGCTTATCTTTTTTATCGCCAAAATGGGCCTTCTCCATCTCAATACGCTTAGGTTTCTCCAATCCTGCTCGGCGAAGTAAATATTCATAGCCTGTTTCTTCTGGATCCAATATATTCTCCATTTTTAAATTATACATTTGATATAAATAACCAAATGTGGCCGGATAATAGTCACCCCTATGCTTGCGAATATTCTCTCTTGTAGTCGTCTCGTCATAACAAGGATATTTTTCTAAAATTGCAAGCAAAATTTTTCCATCTGCATCCAAGCGACCTATCGTTCCTAAAAGTACAAACCAATCAATTTCCTGCTGTTGTCCTTTCCTCATTCGTTCAAAAATTTTTTTGAAAACGCAGGTCTCTGAAAGCCAAATAACCACCTGTTCAGCTGATATACTAAGTTCTTTTGTCACTTCATATCGAATATACATTTTATGCTTTTGCTCTGATATTTCTATATCCAATTTATTACACAGTTCTTCTGCATTTTCCGTCTTCACATTCTTCATTATGCAATATTGGTTACAGTAAAATTCTTCCGAGTCTACATCATACTGTAATTGAAACTCATTTTCAAAAAGGAACGATCGACCACCACTTTGATGCCACGATAAGGGAAATTTCACATGCTTGCCGACTACATTTGTAGCACTGACATTTGTAGTAGGAAATCTATCCAATCCCCACTCCCCGTTATTCAATTCTTCTGTTAATCGCGGTACTTTTTCAAGGATCGCATTAATAATAGCAAAACCCATTTCCTTAGTAATTATTTCATCAAACAAAATCCAAATATGAATTCCTCTTCTGCCAGAAAACTCTTGTAGATAATGAATATTGTTCTTTTGCAGAAAATCTGTTAATGGTCTTATGCACTTGCTATATAATCCATGAAGATTCGGATTTTCTTTCTCCTTACAGTCAAAATCAAAACAAATCCAACGTATCCAATTTGTTCTATATTTTTGCTGGTAACATCCCAAAGATCCCTTTTGTAAAATCATATTTTGTAATAAAAAAGGTGTCACCGCTATATACTTTGTATAATATTTTCCGTCCCTGCCCTGTACAGCAACAGCTGTTGTGTTTACAACAAATAACTCATATTCTTTCCTAGCCAGTTGTTCAATTATTGTCTTCAAATCTTTATTCTCCTAAACATTCTACGTGCAAACTACCAATTACGTCATTCGCAAAATAAGCGTTCTATTATAAATATTTTACCATGATACCATCCTATGAGGCAGTTTTCCATATTCACATATCAATGGAAAACCTGTTTCTTCTCTTTGATTGTAATACACTTATTATACTCGAAAAAATATATTTACTAAAGAATAATTGTTCGGAAGGTGGAATTTAAATAAAAAATTTAGGCCGTGCTGATATTCCCGCGTAATAATTGCGTTTTCCACATAATATGTTATGATGTATAAGAATTTTTAGTTTTGAAAGTGAGGACGTTATGTTATTAGATGATAAATCCATTTTGATTACAGGTGGTACCGGCAGTTTTGGCAAGGCTTTTACCAAATATGTGCTGGACAATTACAATCCTAAGAAGATCATTATCGATTCCGTCATTATAAGTATACAATTGGTGTATGTCTCTTTCGATGTCACGGAAGTAATCACCAAATCCTTCATTCTTCGTTTTGCTAATACTGCATTCCTCCGATTAAAACTACTGCATCCAGTCTACTCTTACCCATCATTAAAATCAATATTGCTGTTCATATTCCCGTATAGAGTAAAGTTTTTGTCAGTTGAATAAAAGAAAAAAAGAGAGTACCAACATC
>ENA-ORRZ01000068-ORRZ01000068.1-human-gut-metagenome-genome-assembly--contig:-NODE-68-length-93202-cov-48.675985_pt1 | contig 93202 bp, 87 predicted proteins | sample MGYA00242185_ERZ509152 | MGnify/ENA primary metagenome ERZ509152 (study PRJEB26280, sample SAMEA2338668) | human gut metagenome | biome: human gut; feature: human-associated habitat; material: faeces... | reverse complement strand
TTCTGAAAATCTTGGAATTTTCAGGGTTGCATTACTGTTTATTTGTCAAAGATCAGTGATTCTTCGTTGCTGTTGTTCTCAGCGGCAACTCTGATATTTTATCATGACCGCTTTCGTTTGTCAACAACTTTTTTAAAAACTTTTTTGTCTTGAAAACTTTCGTTTTTCGCGACAATCGATATCTTATCATACCTTGTCGGTATCTGTCAACAGCTTTTTCAAAAACTTTTTAAGTCTTATCGGAAGCTGTTTCGTTGTCTTGGCACTGCCGCAACAACGAAACTGAGTATATCACCCTATCTTCCACTTGTCAACACTGTTTTTTATTTTTTTCAAAAAATATCTACAATAGTTGAATTGTATATTCATTTGATGCATTTTTAAGACGAAGTGCTATCGTCTGTACAGCACCTGCCACATCTTCGTTTACTTCCAGTAATAATACCAGTTCCTGTGTCTGTCCGGGTTCCAGTGTCTCCGCATAGGTAGACATGTCATTCGGCAGCATGGTAGTCAGCGCATTTGCTCTGATGCTGTCATTCACTGTAATAATATATCTGGAATTCGTATTCAGCAGATCTATCGTCTCTTCCTGCTCTGATCCATTTGTCAGATGAAATCTGAGTACCAGCAATTTCTTCCCCATGGATGCGTCCAGCGCAAAATAGTCATCCTCAACCCCGTCCTCGGGATAAGAATCTGCTACCATATAATCCTCATAGGTAATGCTGACACCTTCCGGCAGGTCAAAAAAATCTTCCATACTGGCAGTAATCTCTTCCTGCGCCGTGGGCATCGTCACTTCCGTGGTACCGGTGCTACCCGTCTCTTCCGCTTTTTCCTCTTCCTGCGATGCTTCCTTTGCTGCTTCCTTTTCCAATTTGGCGATCACCATTTCGGGATCTACCAGGCGGCTACGATTATTGGCATCATATTTTAACAAAGTAACTGCCGCATACTCTCCGACCCGCTGGGATTCCTCTTCCGTCAGATCCGGGATCTCGTTGCCGCAGGCTGTCATGGATAACATCATTGCACATAATAAGGCTCCGCATACCATATTTTTATTACGTCCTGTCATAGTTCGTTCCTTTTCTTCCTTCCTGTCCATTGCATCACTCATTGCATTTCTTTTCCAGTATAATATAGATTCCGGCAATTACAAGAGCAATTACGCCTACCACGAAGAAAAGTATGGTCTTCTGCAGGATCGGTGCGCCCCAGTAATCATATAAGGCTATTTTACCACAAGTACACAAAGAAAGCACTAAGCCATAGATTCTGACGGGCTTATCCTTTTTCACGAAACCGGCAGTCACGCTTACCAGTGCGATCAGCATGATCAGAATGCTGTTGATCACAGGGATATTCGTCTTGACGATCAGTGCCATATAGGTCAGGAATATCACGATGATCAATTCTCTGTGTTTAAAATTCTTATAATATTTTTCCTGCAGGGTCAGCACCAGATAAGCCAGCACAAACACAAACATACATAAATAAGTAATGTAGGAATTCCGATAGATCGGATTTGCCAGAGCGATCAGTGCTCCGATCTGTCCGATCAGGACGGATACATTAAATACGAGGATTCCCTTGTCCCGCATACAATTCACATTATTGAACAGCAGAATGCTCACGAAGAGAATTCCGGAAAATGCCGGCAGTTTTATCATAGGCATCAAATGCGACAGAGCAAAAAATGCCAGTGAAAAAGTCAGCACGATCTCCTGGTAGGTACTCCATTCATGCACAAGGAACATACTGAGGATCGTTCCTGCCAAAAGCACATAAGCATAGGGGATCTCCTTCCCGTTCATCAGAAGCAGGATACAATATACCGTAGTAATGATGGCATCCAGTGCCGCAAGGCCCCCTTTTGCCAGGCGTGACAGTACTTTTACTGCTATCAGCAATACCGTAGCACAGATCACGATCCCCCAATCATTCTCTATTACTGAAAATCCACAGAAAGTCACGAAACTGAAGAAATAGCAGGGAAGCCATTTCTGCCATCCCTTTTCCGCCTTCCGCATAGCAATCACAGTCAGTATTGTGATAACAAATGCTATTCCGGTCAGGGCAAAAATGCCAATATATCCATCCGTCTCTGCTGCTCTCCAATAATCATCCATACCGGCACCCGTCATAATTCCGGATACCAGAATAAATGCAATGTAAATAGCAAGCAATCCTCCACTTTTCACCACACGTCCGGTCTGCTTTTCTATTTGCGCATAACGGCTCTGTACGACAAGTACCAGATGTGCTATCAGGAAAAACACACTATAAGCTACAACCGCAACACCAACCGACATGCCCTGTGTCCACACAATACAGCCTACAGCCGTCGGGAACAGCATTGTGGTACTGGCAAGCAGGATCAGCTGTGATGCCGTATGGAATCTGTGCACCGGTACACAGGCGCACAATATACTCAGGATCAGGATCAATCCCATTACCATCAGGACCTCCGCCATCGATAACCCGGAGGACATGGATAGTGGGTAAGCACAGAGCCAGCAGGAAGCAATTCCCAGCAGTCTGTGGATCAGCGAATCCCGTTTCCGGCTCAACAATACCGTGCCTACGGTGATCACACCAATGATCAATGCTGCGGGAAACATCCCGAAATTATGTAAGGACAGCGTATTGATCATGGTGGACAGGTACAAAGCCGCCATGCCGATCGCCGAAAATATCTGTGCTAGCTTCGGTAATTTTCTCCGGATCAACAGCTCTGCCAGCAACACTACGCCCAGGGATACCACATAGAGAGAGATTCCCTTGATCCATCCGTTCATGAAATACATTCCCATCAGCACCAGGGCTGTCAGGATAAATACTCCTCCCACCACCGACAGAGCTATGGTTCCAATGAGATATTCCGCATTCTGCTTTTTCTTCGTCCCCTGTACTACAGTCTCTGCTGCCGGCTGTGCGGAGAACTGCCCTGACGATTGTGCAGTAACCTGTTCTGCCGGTTGCCCAGTGAACTGTCCTGCCGGCTGTTTCTGCATGTGCTCCTGTGTAGAAGGCTGTACGGACTCCTGTATCTGCCCTGCGGCAGCACTTTCTGCTCTTTCCGCATTCAGTTGCTGTCTCTGATGCCAGTATTCCACGCTTTTATCCAGCTCCGCCTGTAACTGCTCCACATACTGGGGCTGTTTCTGTATTCTCGGGATCAGCTGCTGCACATACTGTGTAAAGATCGGATCGTTGGAACGCATCAGGTATTCCCTTGCCTGCTGTTCCAAAAGCTTTGCTCTGTCCTGCTGTGTATTCTGTTCCATATAATATCCTCCCGCATTGTATGATCTATTGCGTCATGTATGTTTTGTATCTCTCCATGTCCTGTCTGTGACAGTCCGCATGGATCAAAATACCGTCTTCCCTGTACTCCGTAGAAAAAACCTGCGCCTCTTCCATAAGATAGGAAGCTACATTTCCAACGCTGTACGGGATCAGGAAAGTACAATCCACATTGTCCGCATAGACCTTCTGCTCAATGGCTTCTGCCAGTTCACGGATACCGGTATTCTGCCCTGCGGCGAGATACCAGTGCTCCTGTCTCTTCTGCGGCAGCGGTTCCATGCCGCATTTGTCTGCCTTATTATACACCACAATCTGCGGAATGTCACCTGCTCCCAGTTCCTTCAGAGTATCGGCAGTGACCTGCATCTGCTGTCTGTAATTTTCATCGGAAAAATCCACCACCTGGACCAGCAGATCTGCGTATTTTACCTCTTCCAGAGTCGAACGGAATGCCTTTACCAGACCGTGAGGCAGCTTATGAATGAATCCAACCGTATCCGTCAGGAAAAACGGCTTATTATGCCCTGTGTCTATGCTACGGACGCTGGTCTCCAATGTGGCGAACAGCATATCTTTTTCCATGACCGTCTTCTCCGGAAGCTCTCCGAACTGTTCCACCATGCGGTTCAGGATCGTAGACTTTCCCGCATTGGTATAGCCCACCAGCGCCACCTGCGGAGTCCGGGACTGCTGTCTTTTCCTACGCTGCACATCCCGGGTCCTGCTGACATCCTCCAGTTCCTTTTTCAGTTCCGTGATCCGGTGTTCGATCTTACGTCTGTCCAGCTCCAGCTTCTTCTCACCGGTACCCTTGTTACTCATACTGCCGCTGGCGCCGCCCTGACGGCTCAGTGCATCGTACATGCCCACCAGTCTCGGAAGCATGTATTGCAGTCTCGCTGTCTCCACCTGCAGTTTGGCTTCTCTGGTCTGTGCACGTATGGCAAATATGTCAAGGATCAGATTCGTCCGGTCAATGACGGTAAGCTCCAACTCTTTCCCTAGATTTCTCACCTGCGAAGGCGTCAGGGAATTGTCGAATACAACCTCCTGCGCACCTCTCTCCTCCGCCAGTCTGCGTACCTCAGCCACCTTGCCCGTTCCGATATACAATGCTTTGTTCACATGATCCAGCCGTTGTACGATCTGGCCCACAACTTCCTTCTCCGCGGCTTCTGCCAGACTTGCCAGTTCTTCCATGGAATGTTCAAAATCCGCTTCTTCCCCGATGTCCACACCGACTAACAGCACCTTTACCGGTGCCTCCTGCATCTGTTCTTCCCTCATATAAAAATATATCCTTTTAAAATCATTATTTTGTTTCTAATTCAAACCAGAATTCCACACCGTTGGTATAATTGATCACACCGTAAGGCTGGTTCATGGAATCCATGATTGCCTTCACGATGGACAGTCCCACACCGCTGCCGCCGTATTCTCTGGTTCTGGCTTTATCTACTTTATAAAATTTCTCCCAGATGTGGCCGATAGAATCCTCCGGGATCGGCTTGCCGGTATTGAATACCGATACACGCACCCTGCCATCCTTCTGTTCCATTTTGACATCGATGATCTTATCACCCTCGCAGTGATTCACCGCGTTGGAGAAAAAGTTCATAAATACTTCTTCTATTTTAAATTCATCCGCCCAGGCATAGATGGGAGGATAGTCTTCCATCCGCACCGTGATACCATTCTGCCTGGTCAGAATTGCCGCCGACTGGATATAATTTTTCACCAGTGCCGTAATGTCGAAACGCTCCATAGTCACCACATCGTTGCCGAATTCCAGCTGGTTCAGCGTCAGAAGCTTTTTCACCATGTTGTTCATCTTCGCCGCTTCATCCACGATGACATCACAGTAAAACTGTCTGCTCTCAGGATCATCATTGACGTCCTCCTGCAGTCCTTCCGCATAGCCCTGGATCAGAGCGATGGGAGTCTTCAGTTCATGGGAGACATTCGCCAGGAACTCCTTACGCATTTCATCGATAGCTTCCTTTTTCTCCACATCCCGCTGCAACTCATTATTCGCAGTCTTCAGTTCCGAAATCGTCTGTTCCAGGGAATCGGACAGTTTATTAATGTTCTCTCCCAGCAGATCGATCTCATTGTGAGCCCTGCCCTGATATTTTGCTTCAAAATCCAGCTGTACCATCCGCTGTGAGATATCGTTCAGCTCCAGGATCGGCTTCGTCACACGTCGGGAGACAAACCAGATAATAATACCACCCGCCAGTGCTCCCAGACAGCCGATCATCATATAAAACCGATTGGCGATCCTGGCACTCTCCTGAATACTGGAGAGCGGTGTCTGCATGATAAAAGAAATTCCGGTGTTCAGCCTTCCGTAGATCTCTAAATATTCCTTATTCTCCTGCCCGGTTCTCTGGATCACATAGTCATCACCGTTCTCGATGATCCTCTCATTATCCGGAAACGTTCCGAAGCCGAACACATAGCCGATCAGACGGTTCTCCAGTCTCTCGCCGCCGTTGATGGATACATATTTCATGTTGGAATTCACGTCCATGACACATACTGTCATGTTATAGCTTCTGCACACATCATCCAGCTCATGTGCGAATTCTTCCGAGCCATAGCTGTCACTCTCCGCCGCCTGCTTGATCGTCTCATAAGCATCGTGAATGACATCCAGCTTACTCTGCATATAGACTCTGCCTAAAAACATGTAATTCAGCAGCAGGCACAAAAGGATCGTCCCGATCATCAGCCCGATAAATATCCAGGCGAACTGTCCTCTGATGGAATGCACTTTTTTCTTCTGCTGTTTATTCTGCTGTTTCATCCATTTTGTACCCCATTCCCCATATGGTCTTGATGAGATTGCCTTCCTCGCCCAGCTTGCTGCGCAGCTTCTTCACATGGGTATCAATGGTACGGGCATCCCCGAAGTAATCATAGTTCCATACGTTGTTCAGTATCTTCTCTCTGGACAGGGCGATTCCCTTATTTTCCATAAAATAGGTCAGAAGCTCGAATTCTTTATAGCTTAAGTCCACATCTTTGCCGTCTATGATCACGCGGTGTGCTGTCTTATCTACCGTGATCCCGCCACAGGTCAGTGCTTCGTCCTGCCCTAACTGGTTCGTCCTGCGTAGGATCGCTTCCACCCGCGCCACCAGAATCTTGGGGCTGAAGGGTTTGGAAATATACTCGTCCACTCCCAGCTGAAAACCCTGCAGCTCGTCTCTCTCATCTCCGCGAGCTGTCAGCATAATAATAGGAACTTTGGAGTTCACACGAATCTCCCGGCATACCTGCCAACCATCCATTTTCGGCATCATGATATCCAGAATGATCAGTGCAATATCCTTATCCTTATAAAAAATATCCAGTGCCTCCTCGCCGTCTCCGGCCTCCAGCACCTCAAAATTACTCTTCACCAGGAAATCCCGGACCAGCTTACGCATCCTGCTCTCATCATCTACTACCAGTATTTTCAGTCTGTCCATACATACCCTCACCTTTCTGTTGTAGACATAGTATAGCGCGGAAATATGTCAATTCTGTGAAACTTCGGTCTCCGTATTTCCTGTATTCCCTGTATTTTCTATATGTAGTTCTCTCTCTTTTTCCCTAACCGTCTGCTCTCTCCGGGTCAGCTCCTGTTCCCAGGAAGCGTATTTATTCTGAAGATTCCGCTCGTAATTCAGGATATTGGGTTGGTCGGAATTCAATGTGATCACAAACATGGCAATGATTGCCACGAGCATCACGATATTCATGATCACCGACAGGCAAAGACCCGCCTTTTTGCCCCCGTCTTCCGGCATCGGCTGGATCCGTCTTCTGGCAGGGGACGTCTTCGTCCTGACATTAGCAAAGCTCGTCCACAGAGGGATCGGAGGCACTTCCTCCCCCAGTTCTTCTTCCCGAGCGCGTAGCTCTCCCTGCAGCTCCCTGAGGTACTCCAGTCCTACCGGGGTGCGGAACACCCGGTCTTCCAGCGCTTTTTTATAAATAGCAAGAACCGACTGCATATCCGCATGGTCAATGTGCTTATCCAGATAGGCGATCTTCTGCCGTTCCTGCTCCGCAAGTCCGGCATCCTTCTCGGAATAGAAGGCGAAGCCGGACACTACATGTTCTCTCTGTTCTACATCCATTTACAGTTTTTCCTCCATTGTATCTGCCGCATTCTGCAGTAAGATATGCTCTCCCTGCACCAGGGGATAATGCACGGGGATCTCCCCATCCAGGTTCTCCCGGTACATATCCACGGCTGTGATCTGGTGGTTCTCATAGGTAGTATAATAATAAATTCCCCTGTCTGCATTGCAGCAGGAAGTATAAATGGTGATCTCATACTTACCGTTTTCCAGACGGCAGCACCCTCTCGTCTGCGCCACACTTCCTAAGATATGGAAAAACTGACTGACGCTTTCAGACTCCGAGGTCCCCGATACAGAATTCATTTTCGTAAAAGCCACCCGGACAAAACGGGAGGCAGAGGACAAATCACCGGGCAGTCCCATAGCTCCCATGCCGCGGCTGTACGGCTGCAGCTGAAGCTGCTCCGAGAAACGATTCACCGGCTGGTCCGGAGACAGATAGCTGTAATCATTCAGCCGGAACAGCTGCTTGTCAAAGGGAGGATTGTTCGTCAATACTCCTACGGGATTATCATAGATGCTCAGTCCTTCCTCGACTGCCTCTATCGTAATTGCCTCGTCCCTGTCCGCCAGGATCCAGTGCAGCTGTGATGTCGGAAACTGCTCGCTGAACCGCGTATCCACCAGATTGATGTGGGCTAACAGCGTCCGGGCTTCCTGCACCGTAGCACACTGTCCCAGGATCCAGGGAATGAACTCGAACTGTGCGATATTGTCTCTGCCCTCCTTGGGCTTACGATATACGGCGTTACCCGCGAAATTAAGGCCTGCCATGCCCAGGCCCTTCTCATTGACCGCATCATAATACAGCGGATAATCCCCTACCATATGAGCGATACCGATCATGGCATAATGCTCAGTCAGTGCATTCTGATGCCGTAACTGAAAAGAATAATTACGCGGTGTCACCACCACTTCTTCTCCATAATTAAATTCATAATCAAAAGTTCTGCCAAAATAAAAATCCTGCGATCTATAAGTTGCTGCTGTGCACATAGTGGTCTCCTTTACTGTTTTCAGATCAATGTAGATTACTCTTAGTCTATAGCATTTGCAGAATGATTGCAAGTATGCGAAAAACGTTGACGCATCGTAAAAAACGTGTTAATATTAAGGGACAAAAAGAGTGCTACCGTACAGCAACGGTTCACCTTAGTTTATAGTTTTAAAAAAGCAACTTGTACCTTTGGTGGAGGCGGTTGCTTTTTTAATGCTTTCGTTTCTGACTGGTCTGCACGATACTGATCACGGTCACGATGATGCTGATCATCGTAACTACAATACCGACAGCGCCAACCACTGTTTCTATCATTTATGTACCTTTCGTTAAATTTCCCATTCGTATCACCTCCGATAATACTGGAAGTTCTCAAAATGTTCCCATTCTGGCGAAAGGCGAACCGCTTACCGTTTTGGCAGCACCCACATTTATTATAAGGTATAGAGGGCTGTTTTCCTATGAATTTCTAAAAAATAAGTATACAAAATTGAGTATGTTGAAATTGGCTATTTTCACGGATTTGGATTTTGTGCATCTTTACTAAGTGTCCTATTACTTGTATTTTCAGGCTGTTCACAGCAAAAAGGTTCCACCGGAATTCTCCGGCGGAACCTTTTTATGTTAGTTTTTACACAACTAATTCTTAAAAATGTTTTGGATCCATCTGTGGTTAAGATTACTGTAACAGAGACAGTACACCCTGGTTAGCCTGGTTGGACTGTGCAAGCATAGCCTGACCTGCCTGAGCCAGAATGTTGTTATTGGAATACTTAACCATCTCAGTAGCCATATCGGTATCACGGATCTGGCTCTCTGCGCTGGTGGTATTCTCAACTACGTTGTCGAGGTTGTTGATGGTGTGCTCAAGTCTGTTCTGAACTGCACCAAGTGCGGAACGCTGGGTGGATACTTTCTGGATTGCTGCAGAAATACGATCAACTGCTGCTGTCGCATCATATTCAGTATCAACTTTAAGATTCTTCACGCCAATTCCTGCAGCACTCATAGAAGAAATTTCTACACCAATTTTATTATTGGATGAAGAATCCGCACCTACATGAAGATTAAAGGACAGTTTTCCATTTACATCAAACTGCTCTAGATATCCTGTACCGTCTGTTTTCTTAGCATCAGCAACTGCTATAGCAACATTTGCGTTATTAGTATTTCCAGTTTCTCCTGCATCACTGGTATAATATTTTTGAGCAGCCGTGGTTCCATCAGCATTTTTTCCGGCAAGAACATTTTCAGCCGACACTTCCTTACCATCTTTATCATAAAGTTTTGTTACATATGCATAATCTCTATTAGCTTTGGCAATCTTATCATCAGTCTGTCCATTTGCAGCAGTATCTGTATAAATCTTCTGACCTTTTTCTAATGCTTCTTTCAATTGTGCAGTAGTTAATGCAGCATCAGATCCTTCTGCATATAAGTCTTTAGCAACGGCATATCCTGACTGTATAAAAGTTGCTTTATCGGTTGTAGTGCTGTCACCTTTTAACAAATATGCTTCATTAAATTTTGTTGTTTCAGATACACGATCAATTTCTGTCGTTAACTGATCAATTTCATCCTGAATATACTGCCTATCATCTGCACTATTGGTTCCGTTTGCAGACTTTACTGCCAGCTCATTCATTCTCTGCAACATATCCTGAACTTCGTTCAGAGCACCTTCAGCGGTCTGTACTGCAATAATACCATCCTGTGCGTTGGAAGAAGCCTGTGTCAGACCTCTGATCTGCTTTCTCATCTTCTCACTGATGGACAGGCCGGCTGCATCATCTGCTGCACGGTTAATCTTATAACCGGAAGACAGTTTCTCTGTGGACTTTGCCTGAGTTTTTGTGGTTAATCCTAACATTCTGTTAGAGTTCATAGCTGTTAAGTTGTGTTGTACTACCATAATAATTTACCTCCATGTGTAAAAAAGTGTTGCAGATACATCCGTTTATCTGCGGTGTGTGGTTAATAGTTACTGCGGCCCTAGGATTCCGCATTGTTAGCAAACTTTTGTCCCACAATATCTGAAGTTATTTGTTCTGTACGATCACGACGTTGGATTTTTTCTTCTTGGCGGTACCTTCCAGATTCTTGTAATACTTCGGGATCGTCGCCAGAAGCTCCGGATCCTGGATCCGTTTTTCAATGGCCTTGCTTCGTACGATGTTCACATCCTTGGGGGCGTCGATCATGATACGTGTCTGTCCGCCGCTGCTTCCCAGAAATACAATCTTCACATCGTCTCCGATCATCAGAAACTCTTCATCTCTCACCGATAATCTCAGCATAGCCATTCCTCCTTGAATCGATTATTTCCTTATAATTTGCTGTGTTTTGGAAATACTGATCGTAATGTAACAAACTTGATATTGTGTTACCCTTGTGTTCAGAGTATGATCTCCTGAAAAATTTTATCCCGGTCATCCTGCTCAATGCCAAGATATCGTTTGGTCACTTCATAAGACGAATGATTATAGATGCTGACCAGCATTGCCGGCTGTACGCCCTGCTGCCAGGCATGATATCCGAAGGTTTTGCGAAGGGAATGACAGCAGATCACGCCGGGGATATTGTAATAAGCTGCCACCTTTTTGATGATGCGAAAAGCCTGCACCCGACTGATGGGTTCATTTTTATTGCTGTGAGGAAAAAGATACTTTTCTGGCTGAATAGGTTTTTGCTCCTTTCGAAGCTGTGCCTGATAATTTTGAAGACATGCATGAATATTATGATTGATATAGATGCAGGAGGTCTTTCCCGTCTTCTGTTCAATGATCTCAATATGCTCTTGCCATCTGTTTTGAGAAAAGTTATAAACATCTTCCCACCGCAGAGTAAGCAGATCCGAAATCCTCAGTGCAGTATTCAAGCCCAGGATCACTAACAATTGGTTTCTGGCATTGGGGTGGATTTCCTTATAGTAGTTTTTAAAATTTTTCAAATCCTCCAGGTTACGAATTGGTTGTGCTGTATTCATCTGATTCCTCCTAGAAATTAGTGGAAGCCGCATAAAACCGGCGTTTTTTATATATCTGTGAACTATAACATATACTTTCCGGGGCTGCATTTACTTTGGCAAATGAGAGGTTTAATTTTTTTCAAAAAAGGGGTTAAGTTTTCTGCGAGCGTACCGATATACTATGTGAAAGCAAAAAGGTAACACAATATCAATTGTGTTACCTTTTTGCTTTCACATATGCAGCTATTAATTCAAAAATGGAACCCCAAATCAACTTCGGAGTCCCATTCTATTTTTAATTCAGATTCAATTTCTGTCCCACGCGAATCTTATGTAAATCCTTGATCTGCGGGTTTTTGGCTTTCAGTTCCGCCAATGACATATGGTTGCGTTTGGCAATGGCAGACAGGGTATCTCCTGCTTTCACTGCATAATCGCCACTGTTAAAATATACGATCTCCTTCGGTTGTGCCGCGGTTACCGTTACCATGTAATCACCGCCCTGCTTTAGAGCAAACATGGACTGACCATTCCTGGTCACGGGGAAGGAGCCACAGTATTCCAGTTGTTTCTTCTCGGCATTATAACGATAAAGATTTGCGTATTTTCCACTGTTTTCTGCTCCGACATTCACATGAATGTTCACAGCTACCGGGAATGCTCCGGTGTCTTTTACAGACAGCTGTTTTGTAGCTTCTGCCTTCTTGGATGCCACCATGGCTGCCGGGATATTCTGTGCATTGCTGTCCACGGTGAGATCAATGTTCTGTAATGCATTCAGGGCTGTGCCTTTCAGATCCTGTCCGCTGATGCTGACTGCCACACCGTTGCCGCTATGAAGTGCCAGGGTCATGTCTGAGCCTTTGATACTTCCCAGCACTGCGGCAGGGAGTCTGGTCTCTCCGGAGCATACGATATTCATGTTCACACTGTTAATATTCGGATTCTGTGTCACTTCCGCGATCTTTGCCTGTACGTTGGAAGTCACGATATTCCAGTCTACTGTCTGTACCGGTGCAGATGTATCCTTGTCCGCAGAGCTGCTCTCTGTTTCCGGTGCTGTTACAGGTGCCGGGGTTACGGTCGGCTGCGGGGTAACTACAGGTGCCGGGGTAACTTCTCCGGTTTTGTTCAGGTACATATCGTCCCAGGATCCCCAGGCTCCGGCAGATGCGGTTGCCCGGATTCCCACCGTTACTTTTGTTCCATCCTCAGTGATCTCGATATCCTGTACCTCCGGATTGCTCCAGTTCTTCCAGCCGTTCAATTCGCCTTCTGCTGTCTGTGTCTTACCATCTACGGAGGCATAGACCTCGTAGCTGTCTGCCGCTAAGTTTCCACCACCCTGAAGATATCCTCCGAACCGATAAATTCCTGCATCCAGCGTAATTGTCTGTGTTACATCATAGGTAAAATCACTGTCATTGTAGAAATGCAGATATCCGTTTCCATCTTTGGAGTCCTTGCCATCCATCAGGACTTTAATACCGGTTCCGCTTAATATCCATGCGTTCTCTCCATCCTCAAACCGGGGATTGGTCAGAAGGTTCTGCGGATTCACGGTGATCACGCATTTTGTCTGATAGGTCTCTCCTTCCAGAGATACTGTTCCGTTCACAGTATATTTTCCTGCTGCGTTAGTGTTGACTGCGGCAACATCCTGTGCGTTCCAGGTTACGTTTTCTGCTCCGGAAGTGTAATCTGAATAGGTAACTTTTACCGTCTCCGGTAAAGTAAAGGTACTTCCTAATTCTATCTCGACTGCATCTGCATTTTTAACAGTGCTGATTTTTTTAGCCGTCTCCGCACCTGTTTTTACATAACTGAATATCTTTAAGGTTTCCAGGGGATGGCCAGAGGCATCAAACAATGCCTGATTGTCTATTGCGGATCCGCCGTACCATTTTCCGGCATCCTCGGCATCATATTCTTTCGCATAGGAAGCTGCCCAGCCGGAACCATATTTTTCCCAGGCTGCCTTATTCGTTGCAAGGGTCTGCTCGGCATCTTCTGCTTCCGGATCATACACTTTTACAGGGATCCATGCAGGCTCCCAATAAAACACTCCGATACCTTTGTTCATTTCTGCGACGGCATTGATCACCTCACGCAGTTCCTTCGCCTGTCCGTAGATGCTGAAATCATAATCCATGCCTGCATCGTTATTGCCTTCGCGGACTGTGTTTGCATGACCGTCACTGTCCTCTAATCCGGTCGCCCAGGAGGTCTCCGCTACCATGACTTCTTTTCCATATTTTTCCGTAATCGCATTTAACTGATTCTTAAGGTTATCTAGGGTTCCATGCCAGTAAGGATAATAGGAAGAGGCGAATACATCATACTCCACACCGGCATCGGCCAATGCTTTAGCGTAAGTCATATAATTTTGTTTCTCAGGATTTGCGAAATGCACTACTGCCTTGATTTCTTTGTTCCGATCCTGCTCCACCTGTTGGATTGCTTCACATCCGGCGCGGAAAATTGCTGTGGTGTTGGCATTCTCCAGACCGCTCTCTCCAGCAATTCCGTTGTTTGTCTCATTACCGACCTGTACCATTCCGACATCGACGCCTGCATCCAGTAAAGTGTTCAGACTATTCATCGTATAATCTTTTACTACTGCTGTCTTTTCCGCAATCGTCATGTCTGCCCAGGCTTTCGGTGCCTTCTGCTTGGCAGGATCAGCCCAGAAATCGGAATAGTGGAAATCGATCAGGACACGCATTCCGGCTTTAGTAGCCAGCTTACCCATGTCCACCGCTTTCTGCAGGTCATTATTGCCACCGCCGTAGCCGTTACCAGATGCATCGTAAGGGTTATTCCATACACGGATACGTACGTAGTTAATACCGCTATCTTTCAGCAGCTTAAAAAATCCGGCATCATCCAATTCATTTCCTTCAAAATCATAATATTTTACACCGCTGTCTTTCAGAGCTCTGTAAGATGAAATATCCACACCGCCGATGAAATCACTCGTCAGTCCATTGACCTTTTCCACATTGATTCCGGCTGTTACCACAGCAGCGCTTTTTAATTCATCTTTCGCTTTTTTCAGATTCGTGATCTTCTCTTCGACCTCTGTGACGGTTGCGGAAGTATAATCGCCATCCAGTGCCTGCAGGAAGTTCTCGCCTTCTGTCAGTGCTTCCTGCAGAGTTTTCCAACTGTCAGCAGTATAATCTGTCTCTTTTAATGCTTTATATTCCGTGATCAGGCTCTGTAATTCTTCTGCCTTTGCTTTCTTTGCAGCCAGAATTTCATCATCACTTGCTTTCGTCACCAGGATGTCATCTATCTTCAGATAACCGCCTGCTGCAATATCCAGAGAAATGGTAATGGTAAGCTCCGCACCTGCCTCCACGGTTAATGCACCGGTCTCTGCAAGAGTATAAACATCCCAGCCTCCTGCGGTCAGATCTGCCGATACTTTTCTATCTCCGGCTGTGAGGCTGATGGTTCCGGTCACGTTCTCTCCGGCTGTCAGGAAAGATGCTTTATAGTTACCGGCATCGGATGCTGTCACCGTAGTAGCAGCTGTCAGATTCTGTGCCGTTGCCGAGTAGTAGTTCCAGACAGTTGTAGTATTATTACCGGCGCCGGTATCTGCTTTGGAGGTAGCACTGCTGTCTACACTCCAGGTCTGTGACCAGTCAGACATATCTGCCGGGTCGGTTCCTTCCTCAAAAGTCTTGGAATACAGAACATTGCTCTCCGGTTCAGGAGTGGCAGAAGCTTCCGGCGTAGCTGTGGGGTCCGGGGATTCTGTTGCTTCCGGTGCCGGAGTCTCTTCTGCTGAATCTGTTGCATCTTTCGTAAGGCTCAGGCTGTCCAGGCACACCCATGCACCATTTTCGCTGGTGATCTGGAAGCCGACTTTGTAATTGGTCTCTGCTTTGTCTAATGTAAAATGTCCGGTAAATTGTTGAAAAGAAGAAGTGATATCCAGTGAATCCGTATCTGTGGTATTCTCTCCATGATACACTGTAACCTTTCCTATCTTACTATTGGTGTCTTTGATCCAGCCTGTAACGGTATAGCCACCGGCATCTAAAGATGCGATGGTCTGATACATGCTTACTGTACCGTCTCCAACTCCGAAATTAATCCCCAGTCCACTTGCAGTACCTCCATACGCAGCCCATTGATCGTATTTTATATCATTGGCTGCCGACCATGAGGAGTCATCCACCTTCCAGTTATTACTGTTCCAAAAATCACTGCCATCATCGCCCATATCACCGTCCGTAAACAGATTCGTCTCCTCCGCTTTTACCCGGGTCAATGGTCCAAATTCACTTAAGCTTCCTGCGATAAGAGCCGTTGCACACACAAATGCCAAACCTCTCTTCCAGTCTCTTTTCTTCATAATGCACCTTCCCTTTCTTCTTTCCGACCGGTGCCCCGCACCGGCCGGAACTGCTATATCCCACTCAGCATCCTCCCTGTGGTGCGCAACTTGTTTGCGCAACCGTTTGCTCAGTTATGTTTGGATTATAGCATGTGCTTTTTGTATTTTAAATTGACAATAATTCTAATATTTATTAACTATTTTTGTGTATTTTATCCAATTGTGCATCCATATTTCATCCATTTCATCTTTTCTTCCAACTTCTGACGCGAAAAGAGATATGCGCAATTCGTTGCGCATATCTCTTTTTGTGTGCTTCCGATTTAGGGATTGCACCGTTTGCAGGGAACATATCCCATATTGATGACCTCTTCTCTGCTGCCGGTGTAGATCTGTTTATTTTTCTCTTTCATATCGTCCACGCTGGAGCATGTGGGATAGTGGAATTTCTTGGTGTTGGTATTCAGCACATAAGTAATTCCCTGGGATTCCTGTGGCGCCGACGATTCCGGTGTGATCTGCACCGCAGTATCGGTCTCAGGCTGTGGCACCGGTGTCTCTTCCGCAACGGACGCTACGGTGCTTTGGTAGGTTCCGCTGCCCTCCGCCCAGTTATCTCCGGTGGCATAGTCAATGCCGATCCCCGGCTGCACATTGTAGGCAAATACACAGAAGCTGATTCCCTCTCCGGCATCTTCCACGGAATAGGCTTCCATGAGGACGCCGTCTGCCAGCAGGTTATCACCGTCAAATATGGGAGTGACACGGTACAGGACATGGTTCCCTGTATTTTTGACATAATCGCAGACTTTCGTCTCAAAAGGGAGCATTCCCTGCACGTTGAGATATCTGGTTCCGGTGATCAGGTTCTGCGGGTTGGCGTTTTCCGCCGCCAGCATGTAAGCGATCAGGTGGCAGCGATTGTATAGGTATTTTCCGTCCACATTATCGTATTTCACCAGATGCCAGCCGGTAGGCTTCACGGCTCCGATCTCCCCTCTCGGTTCTGTCGGCATCAGATCCTGTCCCACGTTGGCATATGCCACGCCACAGCGCCCCAGGCTGTCCAGCTCGCTGTAGGTTTCGAAGGACTGTGTGGTCAGCTCCTCCTCTGTGAAATAAGGCTGGTTGCCATTGACCTCTGTATAAGGTGTGCCGGAGTATGCCGGAATCTCCCGGAGGGAAAATGCTGATGTGCCCTCTCCTGTCGGAACGTCTGTTGCAGATGTGACCTGCTGCGATTCTTGTGTATCCGAAGCGTTTTCCTGTGGCTGTCCGGATTCGGGTTCCGATACTGCAGTCTCCGATGCTTCCAGCAATTCGGAGGGGATCGTCGCCAGCTGCTCTATCGCATAGGTATTATCCTGCGACGTGACGGTGCTTTCCGCACAGCCGGTGAATGCCAATAGCAGTGCCAGCCATAATGACAATTGTGTTATCAAACGTTTCTGAGGTCTGTTGTGTTTCATTTTCATAGCTTGTCAATTACTCCCTTGTAAAACACTTTGGAAATTATACCACATTATTCATCCGATCTCTTCTTTACATTGACAATTTTTTCAAAAAACAGTATGCTGAAAATATCTAAAAACACTTCAAATAATATGCCAATCATCTAAACATTTAGGCTTATTATTTGAGGTGTTTTTTTCTGCTTATTGGCACACGTATTATAATTTAAGAAAGGATATCAATGAAAACAAACGAACTGCTAAAACTATTAAAGAAAAAAGGAGATTCTTATGTCTAAATATGTTTATCCCGCTATTTTTACTTCTGAACCAGATGGAGGTTATTCTGTATATTTTCCCGATCTGGAAGGTTGTTATACCTGCGGCGACACACTGGCTGATGCTCTGTTTATGGTTGAAGATGCCCTCGCGCTTATTCTCTATGGATATGAAAAGGACCAACGCCCCATTCCACAGCCCTCCAAAATGTCAGACATCAAAGTTACTGCGGATTCCTTTTTAAGTATGGTTGCATGCGATACCCTGGAATATCGCAAACGTTTTAATAACAAAGCTGTTAAAAAGACATTGACCATTCCCGAATGGCTGAATGAAGCTGCTGTTGCAATGAATATTAACTTTTCACAAGTATTGCAGGATGCTCTTTTGCAGCGAATCAGTCCTCAATAATGCACACACGAAAAATAAAAAGTGCCGCAAAAACGGCACTTTTTCTATGGAGTAGACGGGAGTCGAACCCGTGTCCAAAAGCCTATTCCCTGTCCTTCTACGAGTGTAGTTTATTCTTTGACATTCCCTCCGCGCCCCGGGAATAAACACCCTGAGCATTTCAGTAGCTTCATGTTACGCCCATATGCGCAAAGCTTTGCATATGTCGTTTCTCACATGTTTGAAGCCGGGATCCTAAGGTGTGAGTGCCTTAGGGCCGACTGCTGCCATTAGGCAGCGTATGCTAAATTATCGTTAGCGTTTAATTTTAATTTGGCCATTTAACGCATTACCATGCGACTCGCTTCTCCAGCTGCAAAACCCCTGTCGAAACCTTTACTACCCCTTATTCAATTGTCAGACCAAGTATACTTGATGGCACACACACTGTCAAGCACTTGCAGTAAAGCATTGCAGGATCAGAGCCTGCAGATCACAGATTGCGGACCTTGAATTCCTTCTCTGCCTCTCTGCGCTGATCCTTTTTGGCAATGGCTTCTCTCTTGTCATAGAGCTTTTTACCACGTGCCAGTCCGATCTCTACCTTTACCTTACCGTCTTTAAAGTATACCTGTAAAGGGACTAATGTATACCCTTTTTCCTTGATCTTGCCCAACAGCTTGTTGATCTCGTACTTGTGCAGCAACAGCTTTTTCACGCGAAGGGGGTCTTTGTTAAAAATATTCCCCTTCTCATAAGGACTTACATGCATTCCGTAGACGAATACTTCTCCGTCTTCAATGCGGACGAAAGCCTCCTTGATGCTGCATTTTCCCATCCGCATGGACTTTACTTCCGTACCGTGCAGGGCAATGCCGCACTCATAGGTCTCATCGATGAAAAAATCATGATATGCTTTTTTATTGTTTGCGATCAGCTTCTGGGACTCTTTTCCTTTTGCCATGGCTACCTCTTAAAACCTTATAACTATTCAGAAACCCATTCACAAAACGCCCCTGCGGAGCTTTTTTACGGCTCTGAATAGTTACAGTTTACTATATTTTTTACATTTGTCAATGAACTGACATTTTCCTTTGCCTCCGGGTTCATATGAAGTATGGCTTCATTGTGACCGCGGATTTATTTATCCACCAGCCGGAAATTGATGGTGCGCATAAAACGGTCGCAGTCTTCCACTTCGATCCGTACCGGCATTCCCAGTTTGAAGCAACGTCCGGTGGCTTCTCCCACCATCTCACAGGCTGCCTCATTGTAGTGATAATAGTCGCCCGGGATCGTGGAAATATGGATCAGCCCTTCCACGGTATTGGGCAGTTCCACATACAGTCCCCAGCCGGTGACACCGGAGATCACACCCTCGTATTCCTCTCCGATGTGCTGTTCCATATATTCCACCTTCTTCAACTTGTCCGTCTCCCGCTCCGCCTCATCGGCACGGCGCTCCATTTCAGAAGAATGCTTAGCCACCTCCGGCAGAATCTCACGATAATGCTCTATGCGCTCTTCCTTCAGACGTCCCCGCAGCTGTTCCTTGATAATACGATGGATCTGCAGATCCGGATAACGGCGGATCGGCGAAGTAAAATGGCAGTAATACTGACATGCCAGTCCAAAATGTCCGGTACAATCCGTGCTGTATTTTGCCTGTTTCATGCTGCGCAGGGTCAGTCTGGCGATCATAGGCTCTTCGGGAGTTCCCTCAATCTTCTGTAACAGCTTCTGGATCTCCTTGGGATGGATCTCCTCCGTGGAGACCTTGCTGTTCCTGCGCCCCAGCGCCTTCATGTAATACCCGTAATTGCTGATGAACGTGGACAGCTTCTGAATCCGCTCCGGATCCGGCACATCATGGACGCGGTAGACGAAGGGCAGCTCCTGCCAGTAAAAATGCTGCGCCACTGTCTCATTTGCTGCAAGCATGAAATCCTCGATCAGCATAGTCGCCACATTCCGCTCGTAAGGCTTAATATCCAGTGGATGTCCTTCCTTATCTAACAGGATCTTGCACTCCGGAAAATCGAAATCAATGGATCCCCTCTTCTGTCTCTTCTTCCGCAGTTTGTCCGCGAGCTCAGCCATTTGTTGGAACATAGGAAGCAGTTCCCTGTACTGGGAATAGTCTGTTACGGTTCCTGCGCTTTCTCCGGCGGTTCCATCCGGCGCACCGGCGTTATACTCTACACACTCCGGCTCCTCCAACAGCTTTTTCACCACGGTATAAGACATTCGCTTATTGACCCGGATCACAGATTCGCAGATCTCATAGTCCACGATCTCGCCCTCTTCATCCACCTTCATCAGGCAGCTTAATGCCAGACGGTCCACACCTTCGTTCAGGGAACAGATACCGTTACTCAAGGCATGGGGCAGCATGGGGATCACACGGTCTACCAGATAGACGCTGGTGCCGCGCTTTAATGCTTCTCTGTCCAGTGCGGAATTCTCCTGCACGTAGTTCGTCACGTCTGCAATGTGTACTCCTAAGTGGTAATATGTCCCGTCAAAGGATACACTGACAGCGTCATCCAGATCCTTGGCATCCTCTCCATCGATGGTGACCATAGTCACATCCCGCAGATCCCTGCGGCCGGCACAGTCTGCCTCGGATACCGTCTGGGATACCCTTTCCACCTGGTTCATGATCTTCTCGCCGAATTCCACAGGCAGATCAAAGCCACGTACGATAGACATGATGTCTACACCGGGATCGTTGATATGTCCCAGGATCTCCACGACTTTGCCCTCAGGACTCTTCGTATTCGTGCCGTATCCGGTGATCTCCACCACGACCTTATGTCCGGTCATGGCTCCCTTCGACCACTCCTTCGGCACGAAAATATCCTGTGCTATCTTCGTGTTATCTGGAATGACAAAGCCGAAATTACTCTTGGACTGCTCATAGGTTCCCACCACCTGGGTCATTCCCCTGGCAATGATACGAAGGACCTGCGCTTCCTGCCGTTTGCCGGTCTTCGCAGGCAGAAGTGCCACTTCCACAGTATCCTTATGGAATGCTCCACCCTGCTTGTCCTCCGGAATGAACAGATCCTCGTCCCTTCCTTCCACTTCCACAAATCCAAAGCCTTTGGCATTGCTGATAAAAGTTCCTGTCAGCACCTTACCGTTGGACTTCATATATTTACCCTTAACGGTCAGGGTAAGCTTTCCTTCCGCTAAAAGTTCCCGCAAGATCTCACGAAACTCTTCCCGGTCTTCTTTTGCGACCTGAAGAAACATTGCCAATTCCTTTTCCTTCATCGGAACGTAAAAATCATCCTTCACCAGATCACAGATTACTTTTTTTCTCTTCTCTCTGATTTCGTTATTACTCATGTAACCTCTCTCAATAAATATCTATAAAACAAAACACCCTTGTATGCTCTGCACACAAGAGTGTCATCCTTCGTAATGATTAAAATACGTTCAGATTCAGTACGGCTGCAAGTAACATGAAGAATACTGCAAGGATCTTCGTGATCTTCACCAGCATACCTTCCATGGAACGTCCTTTATTTCTGCCCCAGTAGGTCTCAGCAGCGCCGCTGATGGAACCCAGTCCTGCGGATTTACCTTCCTGCATCAATACTAACACTGTCAGTGCTACACATACCAATATAAAAATTATGTTGATTACTACTCTTAATGCTTCCATTTCACACCTCCTAATGTCAAGCAGATTTTATATTACCATATATTGTACACAATTGCAACAACATTTTACAAGACAGTACCGAAAAGGCGGCACAAAAAAGGACCCCCGGAAATTTTTACGATCTCACGGGGATCCTTTATTTCTATTCTGAATGATCAGATCCGCAGCTTACTCTGCGATGTCACCATACATGAAGTACCAGTAACCATAAGCGGAATGCCAGATACCGGTGATCTTCTCGCTCTGCAGCCAGAAGTCATTGTAGTAAGCAACAGGAATGCAGCCTACCTGCTCCATCAGAACATCCTCAGCCTGATGAAGAGCTGCGGAACGCTCAGCGGTATCCATGGTGGAAGCTGCCTTCTCCATAGCTGCATCGAAGTCAGCGTTGGAGAACTTACCATCGTTGTTACCGTTGCCGGTGCAGAACAGGTCTAACATATTGGAAGGATCGCTGTAATCTCCTACCCATCCGTTACGTGCTACCATGTACTCACCGTTACGTCTCATCGGAGTGAAGCTGGACCACTCAACGATATTTACTTCTACATTAATACCAAGCTCGCCCCATGCCTGCTGTAAGTACTCAGCAACAGTCTTGTGGTAACCTGCATCATTGGTAGTATAGGTGATGGTAGGAAGTCCTTCACCATTGGGGTAACCTGCATCAGCTAAGAGCTGCTTAGCTTCCTCAAGGTTAGCATCGAAATCATCGGAGATATAGCTCTGACCACCGTTAGCATTTGCATTGAAGGAGCTGCCGTCGGTATCTACCCAGCCCTCACCTACGAGGTTGTATGCGGGAGAGTAGGTTCCCTGCATCAGGGTATTTGCTACATAATCACGATCAATTGCCAGGCTCAGAGCCTTACGAACATTTACATCTGCGAATGCAGGATCTTCCAGGTTCATGGACAGATAGTAAGTTCCCAGGTTAGGCTCTACATGGAACTCGGGGTTACCCTGTAAGCTGGGGATCTCCTGGGTAGGAACATCCTTGATGAACAGTACATCACCGGACTGGTATGCAGTATAAGCTGCATTGGAATCCTCCATCAGTACGAATTTGATGCTGCCAAGCTTGATCGCATCTGCATTCCAGTAGTTAGGGTTCTTGGACATGGTAATGTGAGAACCGGGTACCCACTCGGTAATGTAGAAAGGTCCGTTGGAGATATAGGTCTCAGCTGCGGTAGCCCATGCATCACCGTTAGCCTCTACGGTTGCCTGCTGAACAGGGCTCAGGGTAGCGAATGCTGCCAGAGACTCGAAGTAAGGGCAGGGATTGGAAAGCTCTACAACGAGGGTCTTAGCATCGGGAGCGGATACTGCCAGAGCATCCAGATCACCTGCCTGTGCCTCGTCAAAGCCCTTAACCATACCCAGAACAGTCTCAGCATAAGGAGCTGCTACTACGGGATCGCATACACGCTTCCAGCTGTATACGAAATCGTCTGCGGTCAGATCACTGCCGTCAGACCACTTTAATCCATCACGAAGATGGAAGGTCCAGGTAAGACCATCTTCAGATACTTCCCAGGTCTCAGCCTGTCCGGGAGCGATCTTACCATCCTGGTCAATCGTCAGAAGACACTCAAAAGAGTGAAGCAGCATATTACCGCCATCTACTGCACTGTTCAGTGCGGGATCGATGGTCTCGGGATCGGGACCGATCTGAACGGTAAGCTGTTTGCCTTCGGTACTAACTTCAGTTGCTGCTGCATCGGTCTTGGTGCTGTCAGTTGCACTGGCACTGCCGGTTGCAGAAGAACCATTGTCGCTGCTGCCGCATGCTGCCAGAGAACCTACCAGCATTGCTGCGGTGAGCAGCATAGCTAACTTCTTTTTCATAAAGTTATCCTCCTCTTTCTTTTCATACAAAAGCACTATGCTTTGTATAGTTTTATATTAAACAGCTAAATTGCTCAGCTGTCAATACCTAATTTCAGGCATTGATCTTTTCCACATGGTGGCAAGCCACGTAATGGCCCTTTTCCACTTCTCTCCATTCGGGTTCCTTCTGTGCACAACACTCATCCGCATAAGGACATCTGGTGCGGAAACGGCATCCGGTAGGAGGATTTAAGGGGCTGGGTACATCTCCCTGCAGAACAATACGTTTACTTGCTCTTGCCTTGATGGGATCTGCAATGGGGATTGCAGAGATCAGGCTCTTGGTATAAGGATGCAGGCTTCGTGCTACCAGTTCATAGCTGTCTGCCAGTTCTACCATTTTGCCCAGGTACATAACGCCGATACGGTCGGAGATATGTTTTACAACAGAGAGATCATGTGCGATAAACAGATAGGTCAGCCCCATCTGCTCCTGCAGCTCCTCGAACATATTCACCACCTGTGCCTGGATCGATACATCCAGTGCGGAGATCGGCTCATCGCAGACGATGAACTGCGGGTTCACTGCCAGTGCTCTCGCAATGCCGACACGCTGACGCTGTCCACCGGAGAATTCATGAGGATATCTGTTCGCATGCTCAGAGTTCAGTCCAACCTTCTCCAGCATGGAAATGATCGTATCATGACGTTCCTTCTTATTGGCAGCCAGCTTATGAATATCTATGGCTTCCCCTACGATATCTCCTACGGTCATTCTGGGATCCAGACTTGCATAAGGATCCTGGAATACCATCTGCATCTTCTGACGATAAGGCAGCATATCTACCTTTACTTTATTTTCAACGTCCAGGATCACATTGCCGTCAAATGTGATCTTACCGCCGGTGGGCTCGTATAATCGTAAGATAGAACGTCCGGTGGTGGTCTTACCACAGCCGCTCTCTCCTACCAGTCCGAGAGTCTCACCTTTATTCACAAAAAAGCTGACATCATCCACGGCCTTCACGAACTTACGGTTTTTACCCATGCCGCCTGCGGGGAAGTATTGCTTCAAATGTTCAACCTGAAGTAACTTATCACTCATTGGTATTTCCTCCCTCCATCTCAGCTTTCTGGTTCATAAAGCAGTGTGCATAATGCGTCTCGCTGAAATCCGTTCTGGGAGGATTCTCTCTCAGGCAGATCTTCATGCAGTTCTTACAGCGGGGGGCGAATTCACATCCTTCGGGAGGATTCAGAAGATCCACCGGGTTACCCTCGATGGGGATCAGCTTCTCATGCTTCGTGCTGTCCAGACGGGGGATACTCTCCAACAAGCCCTTGGTATATTCATGCTTCGGATGGTAGAAGATCTCGTCACAGGTACCGGTCTCCACGATACGACCGGCATACATGACTGCAATACGGTCACACATGCTCGCCACGATACCCAGGTCATGGGTGATCATGATGATCGCCATACCCAGCTTGTCCTTCAGCTCCATCATCAGTTCCAGGATCTGCGCCTGAATCGTAACGTCCAGTGCGGTAGTAGGCTCATCGGCGATCAGAAGCTTCGGTTCACATGCCAGCGCAATAGCGATCATGACACGCTGTCTCATACCACCGGACAGTTCATGGGGATACTGCTTCATACGCTTCTCCGGTTCATTGATACCTACCAGAGACAAAAGCTCCACTGCTCTAGCATATGCTTTTTTCTTGTCCGCATCGGTATGCAGACGGATCACTTCCATGATCTGATTGCCAATGGTATATACGGGATTTAAGCTGGTCAGAGGATCCTGGAAAATAATGGAGACCTCTTTACCACGCATTTTGGAAAAATCTTTTTCGGTCATTTTCTCCACTTCGTGTCCATTGAAGTGAAGTTCTCCGCCGATCAGCTTACCGGGATAAGCGGTCAGTCCCATCAGACTGTATGCGGTTACGGATTTACCGGAACCACTCTCTCCTACGATGCCCAGTACTTCTCCTTCCTTCAGGTGAATGGAAACATCGTTCAGTGCCTTTACTTCTCCGGCAGGAGTAAAGAAAGAGAGACGTTCATGCTGTATATCTACCAGATAATTGTTATCCATCTTCACTACTCCTTCCATTAATTCTTAAGCTTCGGGTCAAATGCGTCACGAAGTCCGTCACCAAACAGGTTAAAGCTTAAGATGATCAGACTGATCAGCAGACAGGGCGCAAACAGCAGGTACGGGAATGTGATCATTCCGTTAATGGCATCACTTGCAAGGCTTCCCAGGGAAGGCAGCGGAACTGCCACACCCATACCTAAGAAGCTCAGATAGCTCTCGGTAAAAATAGAGGAAGGGATCTGCAGTGTGGTGGTAACGATCAGAGTACCGATACAGTTGGTCAGCAGATGCTTTTTAATGATACGGCCATCCTTGGCTCCCAGAGCCTTGGCTGCCATGACATAATCATTTTCCTTCAGGGTCAGGATCTGGCTTCGTACCATACGTGCCATTCCTACCCAGTACAGCAATGCGAATACGATGAAGATACTGATCAGGTTAGATCCTACGATCTGCATCCATCCGAATCCGGGAAGCTGTGCCAACTTTGCCAGAGGATCCTTTAACGCGAAGGACAGCAGCACGATCAGCAGGAAATCCGGTATCGTATAGATAATATCCACAATACGCATGATGATCAGATCCACCCATCCACCGAAGAAAGCAGAGATGGAACCGATCAGGGAACCGATCACAAAAATAATGGCAGTAGCGATCAGACCAACCAGCAGGGAGATACGGCTTCCCATCATAACACGGATGGCATAATCACGGCCCATTTTATCGGTACCGAGCACATGGGGGAATACCTTCTCTCCCGCATCCATACGCTCTATCTCTTTCTCGGAATACTGCATGGGGTGCAGATTCTCGCTTCCTTTGATCTGTGTCTTGTAATCATAGGGATAAAATGCAGGCACGATAAAGGAAAAGATCATAACTACAATAATAACGAAGAGGCTGACCATAGCAACCTTATTCTTACGAAGTCTGCGGAAGCCATCCTGCCAGAAGCCCACGCTCTCGCGCATGATGACCTGGCTCTGCTTCTCTTCTTCGTTCGCCGGCATAAAATCTTCCGGTTTATATTTTACATGAAAGCTCATAGCATTCGGTTCTTTCATCGGTATCTTCCTTCCTGTTAATCTTACTTCAACTTGATCCTGGGGTCGACGAGCTTATATACGATATCCACCAGCACATTCATGACAACCATCAGTGTTGCGAGGAAAATGGTGGTACCCATGATCATGGTGTAGTCACGGTTAATGATCGAGCTGACAAATTCATTGCCCAGACCGGGGATCGTGAAAATCTTCTCTACTACGAAGCTTCCTGTCATAGTATAAGCCATCATAGGACCTACATAGGTGATAACGGGGAGCAGTGCATTTCTCAGTGCATGCTTGAACAGACGGAAGAAAGGCTTTACTCCCTTCGCCGTAGCGGTTCTCATATAATCCTGTCCCAGAACATCCAGCATGGAAGAACGCATCAGTCTCATAATATAAGCAGTTGGGTACAATGCCAGTGCGATCACGGGCATCACATAATGCTTCCAGGTGCCGATTCCGTAGGTGGGCAGTATCTTTACCTTACTTCCCAGGAAATACAGAAGCAGAGTACATATAACGAAGCTTGGTACCGCAATACCACAGGTGGAGATCACGGAGATCACGCTGTCCAGCGTCTTGCCACGATGGGTAGCTGCCAGACATCCCAGAGGGATACCTACCAACAGCGCTACGATAACGGAAAGCCCACCTACTCTTGCAGATACAGGGAACTTGGATACTATAATAGAAGTAACGGTTCTTCCTCTCTGCTTCAGACTCTCTCCGAAATCACCGTGCAAAGCATCTTTCATATACGTCAGATACTGCTGGGACAAAGGCTTGTCCAGTCCATATTTTGCCTCCAGGGCTGCCTGTGCAGCGGGGCTTACTGCCTTCTCCGAGAGGAACGGTCCTCCGGGTACCATGTTCATCAGGAAAAAGGTGAGTGTTGCTACTGTAAAAATCGTGATCAGCGCCAGACCGATACGTTTTGCAATATATTTAAGCATCTCTTCAACTCCTTGCTTTTCTTTTGCCTACGGACATTAATAAAATGCATTCTTCGCATTTGTATGCAAGTATACACGCGCAAAAAATGTACTTTAATTTCCGAAAACGACTTTTGTTATATTACAACACTTTTGAGGCTATGTCAACTGAATTACGCATGAAGCATCTGCCAGTTTCCGTGACTCTGCCTCTTTAACTGTCTCTTCGCGGTGTACGCACAGCACGCACATATGTCTGTATATTTATGAAAAACTTTTTCAATAAAAATAGTTTCTGTTTTTCAAATTTGCATATAGTGTATATTTTGCGCTTCTATTATGTATATTTAAACATTTTATTTTTGTGCATTTTTCTTTCACTCATGTATTTTTCTATCGTTTTGCTATAAAAGCAGGAGGATTTCCGGTGATGAAAATCCTCCTGTTTATACATTTTTTATTTTTTGTAGTTTACATTTTGTTGCGCAACCACTCAGATCTTGTGGAACGGCTCCATATATGCCGCGGCATCCTTTAACTCCTCTTCCATGGCAAGCAGCCGGTTGTACTTCGCCACACGATCGCTGCGGCAGGGCGCTCCGGTCTTAATCTGTCCGGCATTCAGTGCCACCGCTATGTCTGCTATGGTGGTATCCTCCGTCTCGCCGGATCTGTGGGAGATCACCGCCTTGTAACCATTCTTGTGTGCCATCTCCACCGCTTCGAAGGCTTCAGACAGCGTTCCGATCTGATTGACCTTTACCAGAATGGCATTACCACAATGAAGTTTGATCCCGGCATCCAGCCGTTTTGTATTTGTGACAAACAGATCATCTCCCACTAACTGGATCTTCTCTCCCAGCCGTTTTGTAAGCTCCTGCCATCCGTCCCAGTCATTTTCATCCAGTCCGTCCTCAATAGAGATAATGGGATAGTTCTCTACGAGCCGTTCATAATACGAGATCATTTCTCCGGTATCCCGCAGGACTTCCTCTCCCTTCAGCTTACTCTCTCCGGGGAAATGGTACATTCCCGTTTTTTCATTATAAAGTTCGCTGCTGGCGGCATCCATGGCGATCCGGATATCCTGTCCCGGCACATATCCGGAAGCCTCGATTGCTTCCACAAGGAGATCCAGCACGCTCTCCGCATCCGGCAGGTCCGGTGCGAAACCGCCCTCATCCCCGACTCCGGTGGACAAGCCTTTCTCCTCTAGCAGTTTTTTCAGATTATGATAAATTTCCGCACAGATCCGTAACCCTTGCGCAAAGGTTTCCGCCTGTACGGGCATGATCATAAACTCCTGGAAATCCACGGTGTTCGCCGCATGCTTTCCGCCGTTTAAGATGTTCATCATGGGTACCGGCAGAAGTCTCGGAGAGATTCCTCCAAAGTAACGGTACAACGGAAGTCCCAGTGCCTCCGCCGCTGCTCTTGCCACCGCCATGGACACTGCCAGCATGGCATTGGCACCTAAGCTGCTCTTGTTGTCCGTGCCGTCCGTTTCCTTAAGGATTCTGTCGATACGGATCTGTTCCAGAGCATTTTCTCCCAGTAAAACACCGGCAATTTTCTCGTCTATATTTTTTACGGCATGCTGCACGCCCAGGCCGAAATATCTGGTCTCACCGTCCCTGAGTTCCACAGCCTCGAACTGTCCGGTGCTGGCTCCGGAAGGCACTGCCGCCATACCCTTTGTGCATCTGCCGGTCTCTTTGTCCTTCACGGTAACAACCGCTGCCACCGTTGGATTCCCTCTCGAATCCAGGATCTCCCTTCCGTGTACTTCGATGATCTCCAGATATTTTTCCATAAAAAACCTCCTTACAGGTATCCTTAACTTACTTTTTCCCAGTTAAGTATATCCTATAAGGAGGTTATTATTCAGATCTGCTATGCATTAATACGCTTTTCCGGCAAGGATCTCACAGTAATCCTTATAATTTTTCTCAAGCAGTGCCGGAGTATCCAGTCCATAGGGACACTTGGATTTACATCTGCCACAATGCAGGCACTCTTCAATCTTACGCATTTTTGCCTGCATCTCGTCTGTCAGCTGTGCTGCGGAAGGTGCTCTGCGGATCATCAGGCTCATGCGGGCACAGTTGTTGATCTCGATCCCTGCGGGACAGGGCATGCAGTAGCCACAGCCTCTGCAGAATTCTCCCTGCAGTTCTTCCCTGTCATGGTCGATCACCGCCTGCAATGCGGGTGTTAATGCAGGAGGATTATCTATATAGGACAAAAATTCATCCAGCTCGCTCTCCCGCTGCACTCCCCAGATCGGAAGTACATTATCAAACTGTGCCAGATATGCATATGCCGCTGCTGAATTATTGATCAGTCCGCCGGACAGTGCTTTCATGGCGATAAATCCCATGCCTGCTTTTTTACAATCCTGTACCAACTCCAGATCCTTGTCCGTCGCCAGATAACAGAAAGGGAACTGCAGAGTCTCATACAGTCCGCTGTCAATGGCTTCATGCGCTACATTCAGACGATGGTTCGTGATGCCGATATGGCGGATCATGCCTTTGTCCTTCGCTTCCAGCATAGCTTCATACAATCCTGTGCCGTCTCCCGGCTTCGGGCAGAATGCCGGGTTATGGAACTGATAAATGTCGATATAGTCTGTTTTTAATTTTTCCAGGGAAGTATGTAACTCCTTCCAGAAGCCTTCTGCTGTGGTGGCTCCGGTCTTAGTAGCGATATATATTTTGTCACGCATACCCTCAAAGGCAGCGCCCACTTTCTCTTCACTGTCGGTATAGTATCTGGCAGTGTCATAAAAGGTCACTCCTGCCGCATAGGCTTTGCGAAGCAGTCCAATGGCTGCTTCCTTGGAGATCCGCTGGATGGGCAGCGCTCCGAAGGAGTTCTTCTCCACAGTAATTCCCGTACTTCCTAAAGTTACCAGATTTCTCTTCTTTTGTTCCATGCTATTTCTTAATTAACAGAGACTTTCCTGTCATCTCTGCGGGCTGCTCCATACCCATCACATTGATAAGTGTCGGTACGATATCTGCCAGGCATCCACCCTCTTTCAGCGTATAAGCAGGATCGTAGTTTACCAGGATGAAAGGAACCGGATTGGTGGTATGTGCGGTATGAGGCTGACCGGTGGTGTAATCGATCATCTGCTCTGCGTTACCGTGGTCTGCACAGATGAACAGAACGCCGTCTACATCCTTCACTGCCTGTACTGCCTTGCCTACGCACTCATCTACAGTCTCAATAGCCTTGATGGCTGCGGAGATCACACCGGTATGACCTACCATATCGGGGTTCGCGAAGTTGATCACGATCACATCGTATTTTTCAGAGCGGATCGCATCAAGCAGTTTCTCGCAAACCTGAGGAGCACTCATCTCCGGCTTCAGATCATAGGTTGCCACATCCTTGGGAGAATTTACCAGGATACGATCCTCTCCCTCGTTGGGCTGCTCTACGCCGCCGTTGAAGAAGAAGGTTACATGTGCATACTTCTCAGTCTCGGCGATACGTGCCTGCTTCATGTCATGGGCTGCCAGCCACTCACCGAAGGTATTGGTAATGGCGATCTTGTGGAATGCCACTTCTTTATTAGGAATGGTAGGATCGTAATCGGAGAAGCATACAAAAGTAATATCCTTTCTCACGCGGTCAAATCCCTTGAAGTCATCATCACAGAAGGCTCTGGTGATCTCTCTTGCACGGTCGGGACGGAAGTTGAAGAAAATTACGGAATCCTTGTCCTGCACCAGTCCGACTGCCTTGCCATCTTCTACGACAACAGTAGGTTTTACAAACTCATCGGTCTCTTCTCTGTCGTAAGACTCCTGGATACCGCAGATACCGCAGGCAGCGGTCAGACCTTTGCCTTCGGTCATGGCATCGTAAGCCAGCTGTACACGGTCATAGTTGTTATCACGATCCATAGCATAGTAACGTCCCATTACGGAAGCGATCTTACCTACACCGATTTTCTTCATTTCTTCATTTAACTGCTCTGCATAGCTCTTACCGCTGGCAGGAGGGGTATCACGTCCATCTAAGAAGCAGTGAACATATACCTTCTCCAGGCCCTGCTGTTTCGCCAGCTCCAGCAGGCCATACAGATGGGTAATGTGGCTGTGTACGCCACCGTCGGATAACAGACCCATCAGATGCAAGGCACTGTTGTTCTTCTTACAGTTATCAATAGCCTTTAACAGAGCTTCATTCTTAAAAAAGTCTCCGTCCTGGATCTCTTTGGTGATACGGGTCAGCTCCTGATATACGATACGGCCGGCACCCATATTCATATGACCTACCTCAGAGTTACCCATCTGACCCTCGGGAAGGCCTACTGCCATACCACTGGCATTACCATGTACAAAAGGATACTCCTTCATCAGGGAATCCATCACAGGGGTATTGGCCTGTGCTACAGCGTTGCCCTCTACCTTATCATTCAATCCATAACCATCCAGGATCATTAATACAACCGGTTTCTTTCTCATCGATCGTTCCTCCATTTTATTTTATCATTATTACCTGTACGGTTCCGTAGTTTGCACATCGGAACCGTTATAAAAGCTTACATTACGTCCACGGAGATTATACACTGAAAATGCCGGATGCGCAATAGCAACCGCTGATTTCTTGCTCTGTATCTTTGGGCGTTTTTTCTGCGAATCCTTTTTCTGCAAATCATCCGGATTCACTTGTATTTTTCCTGCATATGCGCTACAATATCCGTTAAACTCTCATTTGAGAAAAGGGGTTATCTTATGGTTACATTATTGGCAAAATTATTTATCAGGGATCATGAAAATGTTACGGATCCCGGTGTTCGTCAGGCATATGGAATACTCTGCGGTATCGTCGGGATCTGTTTCAACCTGATCCTGTTCACTACCAAGGCTCTGGCAGGCTTATTCAGTCATTCCATCGCCATCACGGCAGATGCATTCAACAACCTGTCGGATGCGGCTTCCTCCATCATTACGCTGGTAGGCTTCCGGATGGCGGGACAGAAGCCGGACTCTGACCATCCCTTTGGGCACGGGCGGATCGAATATATCTCCGGATTGTTAGTGTCCATCCTGATCGTGCTCATGGGCTTCGAACTGGTGAAAAGTTCTGTAAGCAAGATCTTCCATCCGGAAGCTCCTGATTACTCCCCTGTCATTATTGGCATACTGGTATTTTCGATCCTGGTAAAATGCTATATGGCACTATATAACCGCCGCATCGGTACCCGGATCAGCTCCGTAGCCATGAAAGCTACTGCCATTGACAGTTTAAGCGATGTGGTGGCAACTACGGTGGTTCTCATCGGCACTATCGTCTCCGCCGCCTCCGGTATCATTATCGACGGTTACTGTGGTGTGCTGGTGGGTATGTTCATCCTCTACTCCGGCTTTGTCGCAGCAAAAGACACGATCAGTCCCCTGCTTGGGCAGCCCCCCGAGCCGGAACTGGTACAGCAGATCAATGACATCGTATTATCCTATGATAATGTCATCGGCATCCACGATCTGATCGTACATAATTACGGCCCCGGAAGGACTCTGATCTCTCTGCATGCAGAGGTGCCTGCGGACGGTAATATTATAACCCTGCACGATACCATCGATACCATCGAACATGAACTGCGCAGAAAGCTGAACTGCAATGCTGTGATCCACATGGATCCTGTAAGCACCAGCGATCCCGAGACCCTTTCCCTGAAGGCAGAAGTCTCCGGATACCTGGATCAGATCGATCCGAAGCTTAGCATGCATGATTTTCGCATTGTCAAAGGTCCCACCCATACCAATGTCATCTTCGATATCGTGATCCCATATGATTATCCGGTCTCCGATCAGGAAGTCATGGATTCCATTACCAAACGTATCCAGACCAGCCATCCGGATTTCTTCACTGTCATCGAAGTGGACAAAGCGGTCGTACAGTAACGGAAAGTTTTATGCAAGACTATTCCAGCATATTTTCAATAAAAATCCCATATCCCCTGGTGCTGTCCTGCACCAGGACATGGGTGACGGCTCCCACGAATTTCCCCTTTTGAATAATCGGTGCCCCACTCATCCCCTGGACAATACCGCCGGTCACCGATAGCAGCTCCGGATCCGTTACCCGAAGTTCAATTCCCCGATTCACATTGTCATGATCCAGATGAATCTCCGTAATCTCAATGTCATAATATCTTGTGGTTCCGTCCACAGTACACAAAATCTGTGCAGGTCCTTTCTCTATCTCCTGTTTTAATCCAATGGGCAAAGCTTCCTCCGTTCCGAGTGCCAGTGCCTTCTGATTGCATTTTCCGAATATCCCTCTGATACTGTTGCTCGTGATATCTCCCAGGATCCTGTCATCCGAATATACGATCATTCCCGTCATCTCTCCCGGCTGGCCCGCCGCCCCTTTTCGTATAGAAATAATCTCAGTCTGGTAGAGTGTGCCATCATTCATCTCCATCAATGTGCTGGTATCCACATCATTGATTCCATGTCCCAGTGCACCGAAATTCCCGTTTTCGTCAATATATGTCATGGTACCGACTCCCTGCGCATTATCCCTGACCCAGACACCGATCTTATACTTTCCCGTCCGATCCCTCTCCGGTTTTATTCTCACATCATAAGTCTCAGCATCCCTCCGGATGGTCAGGATCTGTTGTTCTCCGCCGCAGTTCTCGATTCTCGTAATGAAGTCATCTTTTCCGGTGACTTCCGTACCGTTTAACTTTATTACATAATCACCGCTTTTCAAAATATTTTTTGCCGGAGATACTTTTCCCGCCCCTTGTGATGCGAACTCTCCGGTACCTACTACCAGTACACCTTCCGTTTTGACATAAATTCCTATCGGGACTCCCACCGGAATCAATTCCCGGTCTTCGATCACTCGTATGCCCACCTGTTTGAACGGCAGGATGCCGAACAATTTCACCTGCATCTGCAGATTGTCCGCATTTCCGGTCTTCAGCGTCAACGGACGGCTCAGATCTATCGTCACCGCACCATCGGGAATATTACTGTTTCCCTGCCTGCTGACATTAACTATTTCTCCCCTGGCAGGAATACTCAGTTCCAATGACTCCTCCGATTCCGCACGTACATGGATCACAGAAGGGATACTGCTGTCCACCAGATAATAACTGTAACCCATGAGCCCCAGACAGGCCAAAATGAGCACAGCACAAAGGCAGGCCCGGTAGAGGCGAAGTCTTCTTACTTTCTGTCTCCAGTGTTGTAAGATGACTACGGCCTCTTCCTCTGCCTGCCTTTTCACTTTTTCCGTCTCTGTGATCCATAGCTTCATACACATTCCCCCCACTGCATTTCTGTCATCTCTGTATAGGGTATAGTGTACGTCGCATTCTGTTTTTTAACCGAAGATCTCAGGATTACTGTCTTACATTTTTTTCCGGTCTATCCACATATCACCACGTTGCCGCTGTTTTTATATTCCTCCGGACAGGTGTCCGTAAGGATGGTACCGTTTTGGAACGAACCGAACGTCACGGAACTGATATTGCCGAATTTGGAATGATCTGCCAGAACAAACACCTCTCTGCATTGTCCCATGGCTGTCTTTTTCACCATAGCTTCATTCATATCCGGTGTGGTCAGTCCACTCTGCTTGCTGATCCCGTTCGTACCGAAGAAGCCTTTGGTAAAATGATAGTTCTGCAGAGTCATCAGCGCCTGGTTCCCCACCACAGCCTCCGTGGAGCCTTTTAATTCTCCGCCGATGAGATATACGCGGAATCCTGCTGCTGCCAGTGTCTTGGCATGCGCTACCGCATTGGTCACAAAGGTGGCACTTTTCTCTGTCAGATAAGAAAGCATACTTGCTGTGGTCGTACCTGCATCCAGATAGATAAAATCCTCCGGCCGGATCAGTGCTGCCGCCTTGGCAGCCACCAGCTGTTTGGCTTCCACATTGACTTCTGCCTTCTGTTCCACCGTGGGTTCATGTGTTATCACCGTCCGGTCACATGCCACAGCACCTCCAAAGACCTTTACCAGCTTCCCGGCATTATGCAATGCTGTGATGTCCCGGCGTACCGTGGATTCCGACGTATTTAACAGATCTTTTACCTCGGCCACCGTAATGCTGTTTTTTTCTTCCAATAATTTCAGAATGACCTCATAACGTTGTTCTGTCAGCATAAATTGTTATTTTCTCTTTCCTTTGTCACATCTGTCTCCAGTATGATCTTCCGCACGGGAAGAATACTTCCGGGAGACATGGATAATTCATCAACACCCATAGCCAGAAAACGTCTGGTCAATGTCGTATCTGCACCCAGTTCTCCGCAGATACCTGCCCAGATTCCGGCCTTATGCGCATTTTCCACGACCATCTGTATCATACGCAGCACTGCGGGATGATGCGGATCATAGAAAGCATCCAGCTTGGGATTCTGCCTGTCGATCGCTAATGTATACTGCGTCAGGTCATTGGTTCCGATGCTGAAAAAGTCCACTTCCTTTGCCAGTTCTTCGCTCATCATGACAGCCGCCGGAGTCTCGATCATGATCCCCTGCTTCGGTTCACCGAAAGTAACTCCCTGTTCTGTCAGTTCCTGTCGGATCTCAGCCACGATTGTCTTGATCTTCCTTAGCTCATCTACACTGATGATCATGGGATACATAATGGAAATATTGCCAAAGGCGCTGGCGCGGAACAGTGCCCGCAGCTGTGTCTTGAAGATTTCCGGTCTGGTCAGACAGATACGGATAGCCCGACAACCCATAGCCGGATTTTCCTCCGGTTCCATTTCAAAGTAATCGCATTTTTTATCCGCACCGATATCCAGTGTACGAATGATCACAGGTTTGCCTGCCATAGTCTCCGCTACCGTACGATAGATCTGAAACTGCTCTTCTTCGGTAGGGAACGTATCTCTCTCCAGGTAAATAAACTCGCTGCGGAACAGACCGATACCTCCGGCATCATTCTGCAATACTGCCGCCAGATCCTTGCTGTTACCTATATTAGCATAGAGCATGATCTTCTTACCATCAATAGTGATATTTTCTCTTCCCTTCAGGGTCTGGAGCAATTCCTTCTTCTCCTGTTCCTCCAGCTTTAACTGTTGCATTCTGCCCAGGGTATCTTCATCTGGATCCACATAAATACACCCGTTTTTTCCGTCTACAATACCGACTTTTCCGTCGATATCATCTGTCAGAGGAATTGCGGTACCGATCAGTGCCGGGATGCTCATGGTCCTGGCCAGTATTGCCGTGTGGGAATTGACGGAACCGTGTACCGTCACGAAGGACAACACCAGATCTTTGTTCAGCTGTACTGTCTCAGAAGGAGCCAGGTCGTCTGCAACGATGATCACCGGTTCCCCGGATGCGGCAATCCCGGTGGCCCGGCCTCCGAGCACGCTTAACATGCGCTCGGAAATATCCTTGACATCCGCAGATCTCGCTCTCATATAGTCGTCATCCATGGCAGAGAACATCTGTGCAAAATTGTCACCGGTGGAAGCTACCGCATACTCTGCATTCACCTGCTGCATGCGGATGATATTTTCTACCGACTCGTTATAGTCATCATCTTCCAGCATCATCTGATGGATTTCGAAAATAGCGGCATTGGCTTCCCCGACCTCCTTCAGAGCCTTCTGATACAAACCCTGCAGCTGCTCCATGGCTGTCTGTTTCGCCTGTCTGTAGCGTAAGATCTCCTGTTCGGAGTCCTCGATCCTGACACGTTTTACCTGCTGCTCGTCTTTTTTATGAACACTGATTCTGCCGATAGCGATTCCGCCAAATACGCTTTTACCCTGGTAGACTTCCATGACTCTTTTCCTCTCCTGACGATTATGCTTCCTCTATTTTAGAGATTTGCTTTTACAAATTCCGTTACTGCTGCGTATGCTGCTTCCTCATCCTCACCGTCGAAGGTCAGAGTGATCTCATTGCCGGCTTTGACAGCCAGACCCATGATACCGAAGATACGCTTGCAATCTCCGCTCTTGCCATCCTTGGTCAGAGTGATATTAGCGGCAAATTCCTTGGCTGCCTTTACCAGTTCCCCTGCGGGGCGGGCATGAATGCCTTCAGGATCTGTGATAACATATTTGAATTCTTTCATTGTCTTTTTCTCCTTTTATTTTCCTATGACTAAGCATTAAGCAACTTTTTTCTTCAATACACCAAGCAGTAATGCGGATACGACCGTGCCTGCCGCCAGTGCTACCAGATACATCAGTGCATTTCCCACTACAGGGAATACAAAGATTCCGCCGTGAGGAGCCATCAGTGTGCAGTGGAATGCCATGGACAGTGCACCTGCCAGTGCAGAACCGATGATGCAGGAAGGAAGGACATGCAGAGGATCGGACGCTGCGAAAGGAATGGCACCTTCCGTGATGAATGCCAGACCCATGATGAAGTTGGTAGGACCTGCATCTCGCTCTTCCTTGGTGAATTTATTCTTAAATAACAGGGTTGCCAGTGCAATGGCACAGGGAGGAGTCATTCCTCCGATCATAACCGCTGCCATGATATCATAATTGCCTGCCGCAATTGCTGCGGTTCCGAATACATATGCTGCCTTGTTGAAAGGGCCACCCATGTCAATCGCCATCATGCCGCCCAGGATCAGACCCAGTACAACCCGGCTGGAATCACCCATTCCACTTAAGAAATTATTCAATCCGGTATTGATACCGCCCATGATCGGCTCCACCACAAAGTTCATGGCAAGTCCCATGATCAAAATACCCACTACCGGATAGATCAATACAGGCGCCAGTTTTTCAACAGCATCCGGAAGTTTGTCACAGATCTTACGGAGTCCTACGATCAGGTAGCCTGCCAGGAAGCCTGCCACCAGTGCTCCTAAAAATCCGGACTTACCGTTTGCCGCCAGCATACCGCCTACGAATCCGAGAGCCAGCGCCGGTCTGTCGCCGATAGCCATACCGATGAAGCCCGCCAGTACCGGAAGCATCAGACCGAATGCCACGCCGCCGATGTTTTTAAACATAGCTGCTATGGGAGTGATCGTACCGAAATTACTTCTCTGATCTGCGGGAAGTGCATTGATGTCAACATTCAGTCCATCGATCAGGAATGCGATCGCGATCAGGATACCTCCGCCTACTACAAAAGGAAGCATATGGGATACACCGTTCATCAGCTGTGTGTAAATCTTATGAGCCACACTTTCTTTGCCGGCGACTGCAGTCTTTACCGCTCCGCTCTCACCGTGAAAGATTTCCACCTCACCGCTGATGGCCTGTTGTACCAGCCGATCCGCCTTGCTGATGCCGTCAGACACCTGACAACTGATCACTTTCTTACCGTCAAAGCGATCCATGGGAACTTTTGCGTCTGCCGCTACGATGATGCAGTCCGCTGCGGCGATTTCTTCCGCAGTCAGTACATTTTTCGCACCTGCGGAACCTCTAGTCTCGATCTTGATCTGGCAGTCTGCTGCTTTTGCTGCCTTCTCCAGCGCTTCCGCTGCCATATAAGTGTGCGCGATTCCGGTCGGGCAGGAAGTCACTGCCAGGAGCTTAAAGCTCTTTTTCTCTTCGGTGGTAATGCCGGTATCACTTAATCTGTCGTCAATGCTCTTGGCACTCTCATCTGCTGCATCGATGATCTGTAAAAATTCCTCTACGCTTTTGGCATTTCTTAAAGATGTGGTAAAATTCTCATCCATCAGCATAACGGACAATTTGCTCAGTACATCCAGATGTACATTATCCTTGGTATTGGGTGCAGCGATCAGGAAAAGCAATGTCACCGGTTCGCCGTCCAAGGAATCATAATCCACACCGTTTTTAATTACCATGGCTGCCAGTCCGGGAGTCTTCACTGCATCACATTTGCCGTGAGGGATTGCAATGCCTTCGCCGATTCCCGTGGTGCTCTCTTCCTCTCTTGCATAGACCTGTGCACGGTACTGCTCCACATCCATAAGCTTTCCGCTCTTCGCCATCAGTTCCACTGCCATATCCAGTGTTGCCTTTTTGTCAGCAGGCGCTGCATCCAGGGAAATACTTCTTTTGTCCAATAAATCCGTAATTCTCATATTGTAACCCTTTCTCTCTTTTTTATTGTTTCTTTTTATTATTTTGTTATGATTTTACCTGTTTCAATACCTGCATAACTTCATCTTTGGTAGCCAGATTCTCGGAAAAAGCGCTGGCGCTTCCCGCGGCGATTCCCATGCAGAAAGCATGTGCGTATTCCTTCTCTTCCAGCCATCCGGTGAGGAATCCCGCTACCATGGAATCTCCGGCACCGACACCATTGACCAGCTTTCCTTTCGGAGCCGGAGCCTCCAGGCATTGACCGTCCGCTGCGATCAGTACCGCTCCTTCTCCCGCCATGGAGATCAAAACATTCTGTGCTCCCATGTCCCGGAGCTTTTTCCCATAAGGGACCACTTCCTCTCTGGTAGAAAGCTTCACGCCGAAGATATCCCCCAGTTCATGGTTGTTGGGTTTTACCAGAAAAGGATGATACGGCAATACCTTTACCAGCAGGTCTCTGGTGGCATCCACTACGGTGAGAACACCTCTTCCCTGAATTCTCTCCAGAATTCTCTGATAAATATCATCCGGCATCGAATAGGGAATACTTCCTGCCAGTACCAGGACATCTCCTTCCTGTAATCTGTCAATTTTTTCCATCAGCTGTTCCAGCGCTTCCGCATCGATATCCGGTCCACAGCCATTGATCTCTGTACCGTCAATACTTTTCAGTTTCAGATTGATTCTGGTCATTCCGTGATTGATTTTGATGAAATCGGCATTCACTCCAAAATCAGTCAATCTTCGAATCAATTCTTCTCCGGTGAATCCCGCCACATATCCCAGCGCTGTGGAATCCAGACCCAGATTCTTCAGCACAATGGATACGTTGATTCCCTTTCCTCCCGGAAGAATCAGCTCTGATGAAGTTCTGTTGGTCATTCCCAGCTGAAAGTCATCCACGGATACGATGTAATCCAGTGACGGATTGAATGTCACAGTACAAATCATTTCCATTCCTCCTGTCTGTTACCTTTCGTGTTCTTATGATGTTATTATATGCTCATATTCAGTCAAATTCAATCAATTTAATTCACAAATTTGATGATTTATTTTGGTTGAATTTGCACAAAGAAAAGGATGAAGTCATCCTTCATCCTTTTGATCTCGCTTCCACTATAGCATTCCCTTACCTGGTTTCTTTAAACATACCGGCCTGCTCTTTCATTTCTTTGGCATTGGAAAGTGCCGCCTCCGTCAGTGCATCACTGCCAAGAAGTCTTGCCAGTTCCGCCAGGCTTTCTTCCGCCGACACTTTATGAATATCCGTGATGGTCATATCATCCGTACTGCTCTTCTCAATCACAAAATGTACATCTGCCATGGCAGCGATCTGGGGCAGATGGGTAATACAGATGACCTGATGGGCTCCGGATAAAACGCTCAGCTGTTCCGCTACTTTCCATGCAGTCCTTCCACTGATACCGGTATCGATCTCGTCGAAGATCAGAGTATCGATTTCATCCCGCCCTGCCAGCACTGTTTTGATAGCGAGCATAATACGGGACAATTCACCGCCGCTTGCCACCTGACTTAAGGGCTTCAGACTCTCTCCGGGATTGGTGGAGATCAGGAATTCCACATCGTCATATCCTTTTGCCGTAATGGTCTGACCGGGTCTGACCGCAATATCAAATTCCACTGTCAGAAAATTCAGACCGATCAGCGCATCCTTTAACTTTTGTGTCAATACGGTTGCATTTTTACGACGGATACCGGACAGTTCCTCACAGGTCTTCTCCAACAGCTTCTGTTTTTCCGTCCACTCGGCATTCAGTTTCTGCATATAAGTATCATAATCCGCCAGTTTTTCCAGATACGCTTCTTTTTCTTCTTTGTATTTGAGTATCTCTTCGATCGTATTGCCGTACTTTCCTTTGAGATGATTGATGGTATTCAGCCGTTCCTCGGTGCTCCTGAAATCCTCTTCGTCAAATTCCAGATCCGACATATATTCCGACACATCATGATTGTAATCCGATAACAGACTTTCCACCTCTGCCAGCTGCTCTTCCATCTGTTCCAGCGCAGGATCATACATGGTCACGCTGCGAAGTGCCCTCAGTGCCCTGCTTAAGGAATTCCCAGCACCGTCTTCTGCATCATTGCCGCTGAGACGATAACTCTCTGCCAGGCTTTCCGCAATTTTACGGCTGTTGGACATTTTGCGGTATGCCTGTTCCAACTCCTCATCCTCACCGGGCTGCAGCCCGGCATCTGCGATCTCCTTCTGTTCGAATTCCGCCAGGGACTGTTCTCTGCCTCTGGAAGCATCATCCAGTGTCTCTGCGGATATTCTCTTCTCTAAAGCGGCACATTCATGATACAATGCGCCCACCTGCTCTGCGCACTTTGCGAATTCCGCTCCGGCATAAGCATCCAGGATCTCCATATGCTTTTTCTTATGGAGCAGCGACTGGTGTTCATGCTGTCCGTGAATGTCGATCAGCAATTCCGAAAGCTCTTTGATCTGCTTTGCCGTTACGGTCTCGCCGTTAATACGGCAGATGCTCTTCCCCGAGGACAGTTTTCTGCTTAAGATCACTGTTCCGTCCTCCGAAGGTTCCAGATCCATACTTTTCAATTTTTCTGCCAGTCTGGGTTCCTCGCAATCGAAGACCAGTTCTACCAGGCCGCTCTCTTCTCCCCGTCTGAGCATATCCTTCTCGAACTTTCCTCCCAGTGCCAGATTCACCGAGCCGATCAGCAATGACTTTCCGGCACCGGTCTCTCCCGTCAGTATATTCAGTCCTTCTCCGAACTCTACCTCTGTCTCCCGGATGAGAGCCAGATTTTTCACGTGTAAGCTGCGAAGCATGTATTTCCCCCTGTCTATCTTACTATCATCAAATGAATTTTATCCATAAGGATCTGGGTATCCTCCACCGTTCTCACTGCGACCATAATGGTATCATCTCCTGCGATGCACCCCACCACTTCGGAGAATTTCAGTGCATCCAGGGCAGCCGCCACAGCCATAGCCATGCCGGACACGGTTTTGATCACCAGAATGTTCTGTGCCATATCCATGGAAATAAAGCCATCCCGCAGCACACGGATATATTTGTCTCCCATATGACTATCATCCTGCTTCAGAATGACATATTTCTGTTTTCCTCCTCCGGTGGGAACTTTGGACAATTTCAATTCGCGAATGTCCCTGGAGACTGTTGCCTGGGTCACCGCAAATCCGGCTTCCTTCAGATAGCCGGCCAGTTCCTCCTGTGTCTCCACGTCTTTTTTTTCTATGATCTCCACGATCTTGCGATGTCTGGTCTTCTTCATCTTAACCTCATGCCTTTCTTACGACAATTCGTCAGGAATCTCTCATTTTACGATGTAACACATCCAAAAAGCTGACCTGGTTCAGCTGTATGAATTCCGTGATCTTCTCTGACTGCACAATACGGATGTGATCTCCGGTACACATGGTCACCTTGTGGCTTCCGTCATAATTGGCTTCCACAGTCTGGCTTTTACCCTCTCTGCCTCCGGGGATCTCTATAACGATCTCATCCTCCGGTGACAATATGATGCTTCTCTGGTTCAGACTGTGAGGACAGATCGGTGTCAGAGTGATCAGCTTCGCCTTGGGCTCTACCAATGGTCCTCCCGCCGACAGATTGTATCCTGTGGATCCTGTTGGGGTGGTAACGATCATACCATCTGCCTTATAATGATTTAGCAGCTGTCCGTTGACATAGATGTTAAATTCTATGATCTGTAAAGTGCCGCTTCGGGAGATGACAATGTCATTCAGTGCCCAGCCCTCCGACACGGTGCCGTCCGCACAGCAGACCTTGCCGTTCAACATCATCCGGCGTTCCTTTTTATAATCATCCCGGATCAGGCGTTCCAGCGCTTCCTCCAGTCCGGACAGTTCGATCTCCGTCATGTAACCAACCGTTCCCAGATTCACTCCGATGATGGGCACCAGGATTTTTTTCGTCTCTCTGGCTGCCTGCAGTACGGTTCCGTCACCGCCCAGAACGATCATACAATCCACATCCAGAGGAATACCCGTTGCTTCCTCCTCCGCAGCATCTGTCTCTTCTTTCCAGTCAGACTCCTTGACCTTTAGCTTCACGGTACAGCCCTTCGATTCCAAATAGTCCTGGATCCGCTTCGTGGTCGCAAGTTCCTGATCTTTATGTTTATTGGTATATATCAGAAAATGCTTCATCGTTTCCTGCACTCCTTGTCTGTTACAGTGTATGAGAGTTATCTACGATTCCTTTGATCAGAGCATCCCACTCCGGTGTATAAGACAATCCGGTCTTTTCCTCCACGATGGTCTGCAATGCACTCTCCGCTTCATGCTCGTTCAATGCCAGCTTTTCCTCCGTAATCTCTTCCGGCTTACGGATATGCAGCAGATATTCAATGTTTCCCTCCGGCCCCTTGATGGGGGAATACTCCAGATGCAGTACCTCGAATCCGATGCTGTCCGCATAATCGATGATCTTACGGATCACTTCTTCATGGATCTGAGGTTCTCTGACCACGCCGTTTTTACCGACTTTGCCCCTGCCCGCTTCGAACTGTGGCTTGATCAGACATACCATCTGACCCCCAGCCTTTAACAGGTTTCTCGCCGGAATCAATATTTTGGTCAGCGAGATGAAAGACACATCCACGCTGGCGAAATCCAGGGCATCCGGAATATCCTCCGGGGTCACATAACGGAAATTCGTCTGCTCCATGCACACCACACGTTCGTCATTCCGGAGTTTCCAGGCTAACTGTCCCTGTCCCACATCTACAGAGTAAACCTTCGTGGCACCGTTCTGCAGCATACAGTCTGTGAATCCGCCGGTAGACGCTCCGATATCCATGCAGATCATGCCATCCAGTAAAAAGCCCCACTGCTCCATTGCCTTTTCCAGCTTCAGTCCACCGCGGCTTACGTATTTCATGGTATGATCCCGGACTTCCAGTTTGATCTTACTGACATCGAAGCCGGTGCCTGCCTTGTCTTCCTTCTGTCCGTTGACATAGACATTGCCGGACATTATGATTGCCTTCGCCTTTTCTCTGGAAGGTGCATAACCCTGCTCTACCAGAATCACATCCAGTCGTTCTTTCATATACGTCTCCTATTGCTATAACTCTTATAACTTTTCCAGTATTTTCTCTGTAATGCTTACTGCATCCAGTCCGATCTCTTTTTTCAAAAGATCAACATTTCCGTGCTCCACATAAGCATCCGGAATTCCCGCCATAACACACTTGATCTGCCTGTCATGATCATTCAGGCAGGTCAGCACCTTTTCCCCGAAGCCTCCGCTTAACACATTTTCCTCCATGGTCACGATCATGTCATGATCCTCACAAGCAGACAACACCGCTTCCTCATCAATGGGTTTGATGAATCTGGCATTGATAATACTTGCCCGATAACCCTTTTCATGCAGCAGTGCCTGTACTTCTTCCGCAGTCTTCACCATACTGCCTACGGCGAACAGTGCAATGCCGCCCTCTCTCACGATCCACTCCGCCTTCCCCAGTTCAATGGGTGCACGGTATTCAGCAAGGCCCGCATAAGCGGTACCTCTGGGATAGCGCACCGCAATGGGTGCTTCCAGTGCCACTGCGAATTTCATCATATCCGACAGCTCCCACTTGTTTTTCGGTGCACAGATGTGCATATTGGGAATACCGGACAGATACGTATAATCGAAAATTCCCTGATGTGTCTCTCCGTCACTGCCTACCAGGCCGGCACGGTCTATGGCAAATACCACCGGCAGATTCTGAATGCATACATCATGAAGGATCTGGTCATATGCTCTCTGTAAAAAAGAAGAATATACCGCAACGATCGGCTTCATGCCGCCTGCCGCCAATCCGGCCGCAAACGTAACCGCATGCTCCTCCGCAATACCAACATCGAAAAAACGGTCAGGATACATATTCCGGAAGCGCTTCAGTCCGGTACCGTCCGGCATGGCTGCCGTAATGGCCACCACCCGTTCATCCCGCTGCCCCAGCTTGCACATTACCGTAGAAAATACATCTGTATAATTCGCTACTGTCCGGGGGTGGGACGGGATTCCGGTCTCAATATCAAAAGGTTCTGCCCCATGAAATCTGGCAGGGTGTTTCTCTGCCGGTCCGTACCCCTTGCCCTTCTGGGTCAGTACATGGATCAGCACCGCACCCTTGACTCTTTTGGCTTCCTCAATGACCTTGATCAGTCCCTCGATATCATGTCCATCCACAGGGCCTAAATAAGTCACTCCCATGTCCTCAAAAAACATACCGGGGATCACCAGCTGCTTAAAGCTGCTCTTGGCACGACGCAGGCGATTTACAATACCGTCTCCGCCCGGCTTACTCTTCAGGGCATTATAGATTCCTTCCTTCAGATCGAGATAGCCGGTTGCTGTACGGATATTATTCAGATATTTGGACACACCACCTACATTTTCGGAGATGGACATATTGTTATCATTGAGGATAACGATAAAATTGGTCTCCAGCTTTGCAGCATTATTCAATGCTTCGTATGCCATACCTCCGGTAAGGGATCCGTCACCGATCACAGATACAATGGTCGTCTTCTCCCCTTTGAGATCTCTGGCTTTTACCAGTCCCAGTCCTGCCGATATGGAAGTCGAGCTGTGGCCGGTATCAAATGCATCATAACTGCTTTCTTTTCGTTTTGGGAACCCACTCATGCCATGAAACTGGCGTAAGACATCGAAGCCGTCCTTGCGGCCCGTTAAAATTTTATGAGTATAAGACTGATGACCGACATCCCAGATGATCTTGTCTTCCGGAAGATTCAGAGCCAGGTGAAGCGCCATGGTCAGTTCCACAGCCCCCAGGTTGGATCCCAGATGTCCTCCGGTCACACTGATCTTCTGAATCAGGAACTGCCGGATCTCCTCCGCCAGTTCCCCGTAGTCCGATTTATCTATCTTTTTAATATCATTTGCTTTTTCGATTTTATCCAGTAACATTCGCTTTTCCTCTGCTATTTTGTTCTGTGGACCAGATGCAGCAACAGTTCCTTCAGGAATTCATGTTCTCCCGAGAAACCATCCAAAACCGCTACCGCTTCCCCGGTAAGCCGTTCCACTTCCCTGCCGGATTCCTCCAGTCCGTGTAATGTCACATAGGTCTGCTTATGATTCTGTGCATCGCTGCCGGTGGCTTTGCCAAGCTCCCTGCTGTCTCCTATCACATCCAGAATATCGTCCTGGATCTGAAATGCGATGCCGACATTGTAGGCACACAGCTCCAGAGCTGCGATCTCCTCGTCCGTGGCTCCTGCCAGTGTGGCACCGATGGTCATTGCTGACTGGATCAGGGCTGCCGTTTTGTTGGCATGAATGAACAGGATCTGCTCTGTAGTCAGGGGTGTGGTCTGTTCCTCAGCCTCAATATCTGCATTCTGTCCGCCAATCATGCCGTAGATCCCCGCCTTACGGGCTAAAATATTCAGTGCCGCAGCTACTCTCGGATAATTCTCATCCACCGTTTTTCCCGCGGCGTATGCCGGAAAAGCGCGGAATGCAGTCTCAAAGGCATAGTTGAGCAGTCCGTCACCCGCTAACACTCCCATACCGTCGCCATATACAGACCAGGTGGTCTTGCGTCCTCTACGATATTCATCATTGTCCATGGCCGGAAGATCATCGTGCACCAGCGAATAAGTATGGATCATCTCAATGGCTGCCATGAAAGGCTCTATGATATCATCCTCACCACCCAACATCCGGTATGTTTCCTGCATCAGCATGGGGCGCAAGCGCTTTCCGCCTGCCATGAGACTGTAATTCATGGCTTCAATGACCGTCTTCTGATATCCTTCCTCTGCCGGAAGATATTGTTTCAAAAGATCCTCTATTGCTGTCGTTCTCTTCTGTAATTCCTGTCTGAATATCGTTTCTTCCATGTCAATGCCGTCCTTCCTCTTCCTGCCGGTATATTTACTGCGGATCCAGAGGTTCCAGTCCGCCTTCTTCATTCAGTTTCATAACCTGTTTTTCCACCCGGTCGATCTGTTCATTGCATTGCTTCAGGACATTCATTCCCTTACTGTATGCCGTAAACGCATCCTCCAGAGAGATATCCTCTGCTTCCAGCTGTTCGATCAGCTCCTCCAGTTCGGAAAAATTTTCTTCCAGACTGCGTTGTTCCTGTTCTTCTGCTTTCTTTTTTCCTGCCAAAATTAATACCTCCGTCCATGGTCCTCTTCCCTGGATCACACGGTGAATCTGTCTCCCTGCTGCACCTGTTCCACTTTGGTGTCGATCACGCCATCACTTACCCGGATCCGCAGGCTGTCGCCTTCATGCACCTGCGTCACGGAACGGATATTTTTCCCATCCGCAGCTTCCACATACGAGAAACCACTGTTCAACTTCTCTAACGGCGAGACTGCCTTCATTCGTTCAATATAAAGTGCCAGGGTGTGTCTGCGGTCCCGCAGGATCGTCTGCATCCGGTTCTCTAACCGTTCTTCCAGCTGTATGCTGTAAGTCCGCTTCTCACGGATGCGGTTGGCCGGGCTTAAATATTTCAAGCGCATCTCCCGCTGTTCTGCCTGCTGTCTCTTACGCTGCAGCACCCTGTCCATCTGCCGGTACAGCCTCTCCTGTCTGCTCAGGATCTCCTGATCGATGTCGTTTGCTGCCGTCACCGCCAGTTCTGCAGCTGCGGACGGTGTCGGTGCCCGCAGATCCGCAACGTAGTCAATGATCGTGGTATCTGTTTCATGTCCCACCGCGGAAATGATGGGAACCGTACAGTCAAATACTGCCTGTGCCACCATTCTCTCATTAAATGCCCACAGATCCTCGATCGATCCGCCGCCGCGTCCCACGATCATGACATCCACGCCCTGTCTCTCCAGTGCACGGATTCCGTTCACGATCGACGGAGCCGCAGAAGCTCCCTGTACCAGTGCCGGATACAGAATGATCTGTACATAAGGATTACGCCTGGTGGCGATCTGTATGATATCCCGCACCGCCGCACCGGTATCCGCCGTCACCACACCAAGGGTGTGAATGTATTTGGGGATCGGCTGCTTATATTCCGGAGCGAACATGCCCTCTTCCGCCAGTTCCCGTTTTAACTGTTCGTATTTTTCATACAGGGCACCGGCACCGTCTAAGGTTACTTCCTTCACATACAGCTGATATCTGCCGTCCCGCTCAAAAACGCTCACCGAACCTTTCGCGATCACCTGCTGCCCTTCCGTCAGACGGAAAGCAAGTCCTCTGCGGTCTCCCGCGAACATAATACAGTTCAGGGCACTTGCAGAATCCTTTAACGTAAAATAAATATGTCCAGAGGGATGGTATTTACAGTTGCTTACCTCACCTTTTACAAACACCGTCTGTAAAAAGTAATCCTGCGTGAACATATTTTTGATATAAGTATTCAGTTGTCGTACGCTGACTACATTTTGTATTCTACTCACCGGACTTCATAATCTTGGCAAGGATCGCATTGACGAATCCGCCGGAGCTCTCCTGACCGTATTTTTTGGCGATCTCCACCGCCTCGTTGATCGCTACCCCGTCCGGGATATCGTCATCATAACGCAGCTCATACGCACCCAGACGTAACACTGCGAGTTCTACCTTTCCCACACGGGTGGTATCCCAGCCTTCGGTATTCTCATTCAACAGTTTATCCAGTTCCGGGATCTTGTCCTTAATCTTCTCGAAACGGGCTGCAATGGCATCCGCATCCTGCCAGGAAGGAACTTCCTCATTATTCTCGCGGAACAATGCAAGCTGTTCCGGCATATCTTCCGGTGAATGAAACTCCACACGGAATAAAAGCTTAAAAACCTGTTCTCTCTGCTCGTGTCTTCCCATAATATCTTCCTGTAATTCCTCTTATTTGTCCTTCTTCATGTTCACACCGGCAATACGGATGTTCACATCAGAGCAGGTCAGTCCCGTCATATTCTCAATGGCGTTTTTCACCTTCTGCTGTACTGCCTGACAGGTTGCGGGAATATTGTATCCGTATTCCATGGTCACTGCCAGATCTACCGTTACGTTCTTGTCCTGAACCTCTACTTTTACGCCCTTGGTCAGATTCTTCACACCGACTTTGCTCATCAGTTCGTTGGTAATGTTGCCGGCCATTGCGCTGACGCCATCCACCTCGGTCGTTGCCAGAGATGCGATCATAGCCACTACATCATCTGCGATCTGTACGGTACCGATGCTTTCATCTTCTTTTAATACCAGGTTCTTTTTATCTATTTCTCTTTCCATGATATATGTTCCTCCTGATTATCTGTAAATCTATGAAAAACTATTTGTATCTATTCTACCAAAGATTCATTCATTTGTCACCCAAAAAGTCAAGGATAATTGTTTCCCGTTCTGTGCATAGGAGATCGTACTGTTGCTGTCCGGAATGTAAGAGAATATCTCCTGTTCATCGATCAACACCCGGCAGATTTCACGGTAACAGGTCTCATCCGCACATTTCAGCGTAATATCCGTTCTGCCCATTTCTCTGGCCGCATCAAAGATCCTCTGCAGCTGTTCCCTGTTATATTCCGTAAAATAATTGCCCTCACGGACATAATAATTGGCCTCCATAGCCGTACATTCCGGCATGGCCACCACGCCCTCGATCCGGTGCGTACGCAGAATATCCTCCGTTGTGACACACAGATAATCATAATTGATCTCCGACAATCCCTCCTGTTCGCTGCCATCCTCCATGCGATAGGAAGCATCTCCCCATGTGGTATCCACATAATAATAATCTCCGTCCACCCTGACCATATTCCAGGCATGCGCCTCTCCGGTATCCACGGTTCCCTGCACCAGCGTACACATAACTCCAAGATGGTTCAACAGATATTGCGTTGCTTTGGCATATCCCTGGCAGACAGACGCTCCTTCCAGGAATACGGAGCAGATATTCTGGTTGTCCGGGGCATTCAGGTCATAGTCCGTCGCAAAAATGATCTGCTCGTACACTGCCTTTACTTTTTCATACTCGCTTTTGTCCTCACCGATTCCACGTATCCAGTCCGCCGTTATTTTCCGGATCTGTTCCGCCCGGACTATTGCTTCCTCTTCCGTCAGCTCATAGCTTCCTGCGAAATCAATTCCAACCGTTTTTTCTCCTCTGGAATATTTCGTATAGGTATAGCCTGTGGCATAAAAAATCTCCGGATGATCGATCATCACACACTGGAAGATTTTATCGATGTCCTGCTCATCCAGTCCCTGCTCCAGGGGATCCGTGGACAGTTTGACCGTGCCTTCCATCTCTCCCAGTGCCTGTTCGATCTCCAGATACCAGATCTGTTCCGGAGCTTCCAGACTCTCATATGCAAAACGAGAGCCTCCCTCCTCCAGGAGGGAAAAGCTCTCTGTATTTTCGGTTTCTGCGGACGTTGGATCCTCTTCCTGCATGGGCAGACTATCGATCTGTTCCTCGGGCAATACGATGGTCTGCGGCACTTCCGACAAAATCTCCTGTGAAGAGCACCCTGTCAGAAGAACTGTCATGAGAATTCCGGCAAATAATTTTTTCATCTCCCGCATTCTGTTCCCCCTACACACTTTACTGTTTTCCGATCAATTCCTGCCAAACTCTGTCAGTACCAGCCCCTTATTGCGATCCAGGGTCATACCGATACTCCAGGAATTCACAAACAGAAGCAAAGGATTGCCTTTCATATCTTTGACCTTCTTCATATCTGAGGTACCGGACAGCTTGGCCAGATCGATCTCGTCCTTATTCTCGATCCAGCGGATATGCTCATAAGGCAGATTCTCCAGACGGATCTCCACATTATATTCGTTCTCCAGGCGGTATTTCAAGACATCAAACTGCAGCACGCCGACTACACCTACGATGATCTCTTCCAGACCGGTATTGAACTCCTGGAAGATCTGAATGGCACCTTCCTGCGCGATCTGTTCCACACCCTTGACGAACTGTTTTCTCTTCATGGTATCCACCTGACGTACTCTGGCAAAATGCTCCGGTGCGAAAGTGGGAATTCCTTCGTACTGGAACTTTTCCTTGGGCATACACAGAGTATCACCGATGGAGAAGATACCGGGATCGAACACACCGATAATATCTCCGGCATAGGCCTCGTTTAAGATTTTTCGCTCATCTGCCATAATCTGCTGGGGCTGGGACAGACGCATGACTTTATTGCCCTGTACATGACGTACCTCCATGTTGGCATCAAATTTGCCGGAACAGATACGCATGAATGCAATACGGTCTCTGTGAGCCTTGTTCATATTAGCCTGAATCTTGAATACAAAGGCACTGAACTCATGCTCCGTAGGATTGATCAGACCAATGTCTGCCTTTCTGGGCAGTGGAGTGGTGGTCATCTTCAAAAAATGTTTCAGGAATATCTCCACACCGAAATTCGTCAGTGCGGAACCAAAGCATACCGGAGTCAGATTACCTTTCTGTACCTCATCCAGGTCAAACTCCGCGCTGGCACCATCCAACAGTTCCACCTCTCCCAACAGCTTGTCCGCCGCATCTTCTCCGATGAGTTCTTTCAAATGTTCCTCATCCTGTATGGGGATCTCCGTGGAAGTTCCCTCTTTCGTACCCTTCTCCGTATCGGAGTAAGCGATCACACACTTTTTCTCACGGTCGTATACGCCCTGGAATCCCTTGCCGGAACCGATGGGCCAGTTGATCGGACAGGTAGCGATTCCCAACTCCTTCTCAATATCGTCTAACAGCTCAAAGGTATCCCTTGCCTCACGGTCCATCTTGTTGATGAATGTAAAAATAGGAATCTTGCGCATAACGCAGACCTTGAACAGCTTTCTCGTCTGCGCCTCGACGCCCTTGGACGCGTCAATGACCATGACTGCGGAGTCCGCTGCCATAAGAGTACGATAAGTATCCTCCGAGAAATCCTGATGTCCCGGGGTATCCAGAATATTAATACAATAACCGTCATACTCGAACTGTAATACGGAAGAGGTAACAGAGATACCTCTGTCCTTCTCGATCTGCATCCAGTCGGATACAGCATGTCTTGCGGTTGCCTTACCTTTTACACTTCCCGCCAGGTTAATGGCTCCTCCGTAGAGCAGGAACTTTTCTGTCAGGGTCGTCTTTCCGGCATCCGGGTGAGAGATAATGGCAAAGGTCCGGCGACGATTGATCTCTTCTGTATAATTACTCACTATTATAGTCCTCCAAATATATCAAAAATCTATTTTTGCAGATTTGATAATCTGCTTTCTATGACGGATCTGCCTTTAATACAGAGTTTCCTTCAAATTCCGGTTGGATCCCGAAATAGTCCAGTACCGTCGCACCAATATCGGAAAAAGCAGGCCGGGTTCCGCGATTGCCGGGAACCACCGGTGCTCCGTACATGAGAAACGGTGTGTACTCTCTGGTATGATCCGTAGTCTTCGTATAGGCGGGATCGCAGCCGTGATCCGCCGTGATCATCAGAATATCCTCCGGTCTCATATGTGCCTGGATCTCCGGCAGCTTCTCATCAAAATATGCCAGTGCCTTCGCATAACCGTCCACATCTCTTCTATGACCGTAGAGCATGTCATAATCCACCAGGTTAACAAAACACAGTCCTTCAAAATCCTTATCCAGATATTCCAGTGTCCGCTGAATTCCCTCTGCATTGCCGGAAGTATAGACATGCTCGGTAATCCCCTTACCCACGAAAATATCCTGGATCTTGCCTACTGCAATGACATCCTTTCCTGCAGCCTTCAGCTGATCCAGCATGGTAACTGCGGGCGGCAGCAGAGAGAAATCATGTCTCCTGGGAGTACGGGTGTAATGTCCGCTCTCACCTACAAAAGGTCTGGCAATGACACGACCCACGCCGTGTTCTCCCTGTAATATCTGTCTGGCAATACGACAATAATCGTATAACTGTTCCACAGGAACCACATCCTCATGTGCAGCGATCTGAAATACGCTGTCTGCCGAAGTATATACGATCAGCTTGCCGGTGCGTACGTGTTCATCCCCATAATCCGCAATGACCTGGGTGCCGGAATAAGGTTTATTACACAGAATATCTCTTCCGGTGCGAAGCCGGAACTCTTCCAGAACCTCCTCCGGGAAACCGTTGGGATACGTAGGAAGAGGCTTTGGCGAATAGATACCGGCAATCTCCCAGTGTCCTATGGTCGTATCCTTTCCTCTCGAACGTTCCGTCATACGGGCATAAGCCGCTGTGGGATGTTCGGTTTTCTCTCCCACTCCCACACCATCGATCTGAAATAATCCCATATCCCGCATATGTTCCATATGGAAATACGGACTTTTGGATACACTTCTTAGCGTATTTACATTGATATCGCCGTAAGCTTCGGCATCCGGCATTTCACCGATACCGAAGCTGTCCAGTACAATTAAAAAGACTCTCTTCATCATTTTTCCTTTTTCTTTTCCGGGTTATTATGATACCTTCCAGATTGTTCCGTGCTTCGCACTCTCTCAATCTGAACCACATTCACAATCCGCTCATTTTCTTTGAAAATGGCTACTTGCTCATGTGGTACGGGTTCCTAATCCTAAAAGTCTCCTGCAAGCAAGCTTGCGTAGACTTTTGGCTTGTAACCCTTGGTATCATAACATAAATTCTTTCCTATGTACACAAAAATATCACTGTACAATGGTGCTGATAACAATATTTTCCGCCGCAATATCCGTCTTTCTTTTTACAATATCTTCAATCTGCGCTCTCTGTGCATCGGACAGTTCCGCTGCATTGATCACCACATCCACGGCATCCCCGTTGATGCTGACCACGGCTTCCTGAAATCCTTTTGCCTGCAGAAGCACTTCTGCTGCCGCTTCTTTTTCCGCAATATCCGTCATGCGCACCATGCTGTCCACCGCCTCCTGTTTCTGCGCATCACTCAGTTCCGTACTATTAATGATCTCCAGCAGTGTCTCCTTGTTGCGGGCTCTGGTCTGTTCCTTGGAAAGTCTGGCAGCAGACAGCACTTCCACACCACTTGTTCCGGTCAGCACTGCTTCCCCGGGAATCTCTCCTTCCTCCGGTGTTGCTTCCGCCACCTGCATATCTTCCTCCAGATAATCCTCCATTACAATATCCATATCGGAATCCAGACTTTCCATATCGGTAACGATATCCGTGGAGTCCACTGCACTTAATGTATCCGCATCATCCGCCGCCAGATACTCCTTTTCCAGGTTGGTCCCCGCAAACTGCAGATAACCTGCAATGGCTATCATAATGGCAAGTGCGGTAATCATAAGCTGATTTTTCTTGATTAAGTTTTTCACTGCGTTCCCCTTTTCCAAAGGCCTGTATCTGCCTTCTTGATTTTATACTCTATTGTATGTACCCCTTTCGCCGGATATGTTTCCCGCTCTTTATTTTTCCAACACCTTGATCCTGTGCGCTTCCACTCCGAACAGTGCCTGGATGATCTGCGTGATCTCACCGGCCATATTGCCCTTCCCCGCGCCTTCCGCTACGACCAGTACCCCCTCCACTTTCGGTGTAATGGTCTTCACGACAAAAGGATCCCCTCCCGTATCCTCCCGGTATATCGTCCGGTACTCTGTATTAGAGGTATTTACCGTCCTGGCTCCTCCGGCAGCATCCTGTTCCTCGGTATTGGACCGTTCTGCCGTCATATCTTTTTCCACGATCTTCTCCTCTGAAGATTCCAGTGTGACCATGACCTCGACCTCCCCCAGTCCCCGTACCGCTTCCAGCATCTTTTTTAACTTTTCTTCAAGATATGCCGCATATTCTTCCGTACTGCCGGCGGTCACTGTCTGTGTGGATGCCGTTAGCTCTTCCAGCATCGCCGCTGCATTTTCCTTCTCCTGCCCCTTTCCGCTGTCTTCCTTTTTTACCGGCAGTGCAATGACGAACAACAGGACTCCCAGCAGGACCAGCAGCAACAGATTATCTCTGCTAAACCATTTTTTTCCCAATAATTTTTCCATCATTTCCCGTCCTCTTTCTACCGGATTTTTATTTCTGCTTCCTCTATTTCCGGGATTTCCACCCGGATCTTCACGGGGTCCGAAGTGTCCGGAGGTTCCGTTTCTTCCGTTACTTCCGCCGCAGTATCTGTGACCGCCTGTATCTCATCTTCTGTCTGTTCTGCCTGCACAGCCGCCTGTTCCAATACGGTCCGGATTTCCTCTGCGAACTCCGCCGCCTGCACGTTGGTGCCTGCGATTTCATCCCCTCCCAGCACCGTCAAAAGCGGCTGAAATAACTGGATCAGAAGCATGACCGACAACAAAAGTTTTAAATATTTTTCATAGGACTCTCTGGGTCTGAAATGTATCAATGTCTGCGCACATATCAGGAAAATCCCCACTTGTCCGATCACATGATATAACCACTGCATTTTCTATATCCCCCTGCTGCCGATCGCCAGAAGCGCCAGTGTGACCATAAACAACAGCAGCGCCGTTCCCACAGTACGGAACAAAAGCATCATGGCATTTCCCATACGATCCGTGCAATTGGTAATTCTTTTATCACTGACGATTCCCATAAATGCCGTGGCACATTTGATAAATCCTGCCGTGAACAAAATCTGTAATAAGGGAACCGCACACCCTGCCACCAGCAGTAACAGTAACAATACTCCTACACTATTCCGGATCACAACTGCCGATCCCAGCGCCAGCTCCAGAACCCCATCCGCAGCATTTCCGATCCCCGGCAGTACCGAGACAGCCTTCTCCACTGCGGAATTTTTCAAGGAATCCACCACCGGTGTGATCAGCGACTGGAACAGACTGATTCCTGTGACCACACCCAGCGAAGCCTTCAGGATCCATCCGATCAGCTTTTCCAGTAAATCCGCCAAAAGTGCCAGCTTTTCCTCTACCCAGATTCCGTTAATCATCGTCAGCAGACAATAGCTGTAAATCAGCGGGAGCACCACTCCCAGAAGAATTTTCTCCGTGCCGTAGATCAACAATAGCATAAGCTGGTACCCGGCTCCCACCGTAACCGGTCCCGAAGCCACGCCTACGGTCAACAGAAAGGTCGGCACCATCAGCCGGACAAAAAGTACTATATTCTCCATCGTTTCTCTGGCCGTTTCCAATACTCCCGAAAAACATTGCAGAAGAATCACACCCATTAACAGATAGATAAAATAAAAACTCAGATCGGCGATCTGGTGTTTATCAAATACTTCCACAAAATGAATCAGCAATGCCGACAGAATCCCCAGTACAATCAACCAGATCAATATATTTCTGATACCGGTGGCGGAATTGCTCATTTCCCGTATGACTTCTTTCAACAGACACCCCACCGCCCCCAGAATATCTCCCTGCAGGATCTGTGTCATCAGATCTGTCACAGAGATTCGAAAAGTCGGGAACAGCTTCTGCATTCCCTTTTCCAATTCCTCTATCCCATATTCCTGCCACATCGTATCCATCTGTCTCCGCGCTCCTACATCATACTGTAGATCTGCCGGATCACCGACAGGAGGATCGGCAGGCCCGCAAACAGCACCGACAGTTTTCCCAGGATTTCAAGCTGATCCGAGACAGACGAGAATCCGGCATCCTTGCAGATACCGGCACTGAATTCACACAGATAAGTAATCCCCACCACCTTCATCAGAATCCCAAGGTATCCCTTAGAATCTCCGAGATATTGCTGCAATCCCCGAAACTCTTCCAACAAATTTCCCGCCATCCGGCACACAAAAGAAAATACCAGGATACTCAGTGCGAAACCGATCAGTAATGCATATTCCGGTCTCTGCTGCCTGAATTGAATAGCAAACAATACTCCGGCAATTCCCAACAATGCGATTTTGATGATCTCTGCCATTTTTCCTCCTAAAACGAGAACAGGGTCTGCACGGTATCGAACAGATCATAAATATAAGGAACAATCCAGCTGAGGACCAGAATCAGTCCCGCCAGACTTATCAGAAAAGCGTGTTCCTCCCTGCCGCTGTGTTTCAGGACCTGACTGAGTATCGTCACCAGGATCCCTACCGCTGCTATTTTAAAGATCAGTCCTATTTCCATCTTTCCCCGTCCTTTTTTGTCCTGTTTTTTATCTTTCAGAGCAACAGGAGCACCAAAAACATCCCACTCATCGCACCCAGTCCTACCGCCAGCCGACATTTCTGCGTAATTTCCCGCTGTTGTGCTGTGGCTGTCCGCTCCAATCCCTCTTTGGACAATTCCATCGCCCGAATCTGCATGGTCTCATCCGCATACCCTTCTTTTCCCGCAAAAATCAGGAATTGATCGATTTCTTCTTTTTTTAACGGCAACGCTTCCAACTGCCTGCGAAAACTCTCTCCGGCGATTTCCAGGAAACCGGTTCCTCCCGCCTCTGCGTATTCCCGATATACCCTGTTACAGATCTCTCCCAACCGGTCTTCCCGCTGTCTGCCGATCTGTCTGCATCCTTCCGGCAGTGTAGATCTGTTATAACGGATCTCACTGATCCACTGATCCAGAAGACAGATCAGTTCCCTGGTCATATGTAACCTCATCAAAAACTGCCCGCGATACCACATACCCAGCCCCAGGCAGCCGCAGAGGATCATCCCCCCTCCAAGCATCTGCATTCCATCCGCCCCCTCCCTTTCAAGATCACAATGCGGGCAAACATTTCTCTCATATATTCTCCACCCAGACGTCTGGCTGCATCCTCTTCCCCTGACCCATGCACCGTAGCCAGCAGGCTGCAGCCGCCGGATGCGGCCATGTGAAGCACTCTCAGATCCTGTTCTTCCCCCAGTTCATCTACAGCAATCACCTGCGGTGACATTGACCGTAATAACAATAACATCCCCAAAGCTTTGGGGCAGGCATCCAGCACATCCGTCCGCATACCCAGATCGTTCTGGGGTCTCCCCCGGTAAGACCCGGCCAGCTCCGAGCGCTCATCTACCACTCCTACCCGAAGTCCCGGTCCGTAAGCATTGCCGTCGGACAGCTGCCGGATCAGATCCCGGAGCAACGTAGTCTTACCAAATCCCGGCGGTGATACGATCAGCGTATTTTGAAATCGTCCCGCTTTATAAAGCTCCGGAAGTATTTTATCTGCGACACCCCTGATTTCATGAGCTACGCGGATATTTACAAAGGATATATTTTTCAGTGTCCGCAGACTATTCTCATTTTCCAGCACAGCCTGTCCGCTTAAACCAATCCTGTGTCCCCCTTCCACTGTAAGAAATCCCTGTCTGATCTCATCCGCGTAGGCGTAGACGGAGTCCTGACACAAATAGGCGATCAGGTCCCGGATCTCCGTCTCCGTCACGGAGTATGCCCCATATGGTTCCTCCCGCCAGATTCCGCTATGATCCAGAAAAAAATCTCCCCGGGAAGTCTCAATGATCACCGGCCTGTCCACCCGGAGCCTGATCTCACATACCTCCTGTGCTTTGTCCGCGGTCACTTTCCAAAAATCTCTTCTCTTTTGCGGAAAGATCCGAAGCAGGCTGTCCATATTCCACCTCCCATAGCAAATCAGTGCTTTTCCCCGCATCCCGGCTGATATTTCTGATTCGATGTTTCCCATGATTCCATGTATCGTCTTTCTGAATAGTTCAATATATGTTTCCGCGGACAAGATATTCCTTCCATTCTTCTCTTTTTTTCTATAGTGTGCTATAATGATTGATATTGTCTTTATGAATTTCATTTTGGAGGATATTTATGAACATTATCATTGTGGGCTGCGGCAAAGTAGGCTACACCCTGGTAGAACAATTGGGAGGTGAAAATCACAATATCACCGTAATTGATACAAATGAGGAAAAAGTGAATTCCATCACGGATGATCTGGATGCCATGGGCATCGTAGGAAATGGCGTCAGCTTCCAGACACTGTCCGAGGCCGGCATTGACCATGCTGATCTGCTGATCGCCGTGACCGGATCCGATGAACAGAACCTTCTGTGCTGTGTCATTGCGAAAAAGGCGGGACATTGTAAGACCATCGCCCGTGTCCGCAATCCAATCTACAATAATGAGATTGCTTTTCTGCGGGAAGAACTGGGGCTTGCCATGATCATCAACCCGGAGCTGTCCAGTGCAGCTGAGATCGCCCGGATCTTCCAGTTCCCTTCCGCAGTTAAGATCGATACTTTTTCCAAGGGAAGGATCGAGCTTCTGCATTTCCGCGTGACCCATGACTGTCTCTTAAATAATTATGAACTGATCCATATCCGTACCACCTTAAAATGTGATGTACTGGTATGTATGGTCACCAGAGGTGATCAGGTGCTGATCCCCAGGGGTGATTTTGTATTCCGGGAAGGCGATGTGGTTGCTATTGTGTCCACTCCTCCCAAGGCCAATGATTTCTTCAAAAAGATCGGTATCGGCGCCGGCAGGGCACGTACTGCCATGATCGTCGGTGGCGGAACCATTGCTTATTATCTGGCAAGAAGACTTTTAGAAGTCGGCATCCATACCAAGATCATCGATCAGGATCCCGCCCGCTGTGAGCATCTGAGCGAGCTGCTTCCCAAGGCTTCCATCATCTGCGGCGACGGTACGGATGAACGTCTTCTGATACAGGAGGGTTTGGAGAACGTAGATGCTTTTGCTGCGCTGACCGGGCTGGATGAGGAAAATATCCTCCTGTCACTGTATGCGAAACGGACTTCCCATGCAAAGGTAGTCACCAAGATCAACCGTATCAACTTCAGTGGGGTCTTAAGTGATATCAAGCTGGATACGATCTCCTATCCACGCCTGGTGACTGCAGATATGATCATTAAATACGCACGGTCCATGAACGAATCTCTCAACAGTAATGTGGAGAATCTGTATAAGCTGGAAGACGGTCATGCGGAAGCACTGGAATTCTACATCAAAGAGGATTCTGCCGTTACCAATGTACCTCTGAACCGTCTGCACATCCGGAAAAATATCCTGGTCTGTTCCATCGTCCGCGGAGGACAGGCTATTATCCCCAGTGGTCAGGATGAACTCCATGTAGGCGATTATGTGGTCGTAGTACTGACACATGCACGGCTGAATGATATTAAAGATATTATTGAAGGGTAATTTTATAAAAGGACATTATCATGAATTTTGCGATATTGAGTTTTATTATCGGATTTATTTTACAATTTGAAGCTTTATTTTTACTGCTTCCCTGGATCGTTGGTATGATCTACGGAGAATATCATGTGGCACTGATCTATCTGGCGACCGCAGTTGTTTGTTTCATTTTGGGAAAATTATTAAGCTTCAGGCACACAGGACGTTTTAAGGAATTGTACGTCAGGGAAGGCTTCACCGCCGTTGCACTGGGATGGTTTGTCATGTCTGTTTTCGGTGCGATTCCCTTCGTTCTCACCGGAGAGATCCCTTTTTATATTGATGCTCTCTTCGAGACGATCTCCGGCTTTACTACCACAGGTTCCAGTATCCTGTCCGACGTGGAAGCACTCAGCTATGCCAGCCTGTTCTGGCGCAGCTTCACTCACTGGATCGGCGGTATGGGCGTATTCGTATTCATTATGGCGATCCTGCCGATGATGGGAGGCTCCACCATGAACCTGATGCGTGCGGAGAGCCCCGGTCCTTCCGTCAGCAAGCTGGTACCGAGAGTACGGGATACTGCGAAAATCCTCTATGGACTTTATATGACGATCACTGTTCTGGGCGTGATCATGCTATGCCTGTGCGGTATGCCGTTGTTTGATTCCCTGTGTACGACCTTCGGCAGTGTCGGCACCGGTGGTTTCGGTGTCAAGAACAGCAGTATCGGCGGTTACTCTCCACTGATACAGAATGCAGTAACGGTACTTATGATCTTAAGCGGTGTCAATTATACGGTATATTTCTGTCTGTTAAGCAGGCAGTTTAAGGAAGCTTTTTCCATCGAAGAAGTTCGTTGGTATTTTTTGATCATTTTCGCCAGTGCTCTGACGATCGCCTGGAATATCCGCCCGCTCTATGCAACTTTGGGAGAGACACTGCGGCACTCCTTTTTCCAGGTAGGAACGATCATCACCACCACCGGATTTGCCACCACGGATTTCAATATGTGGCCGCAATTGTCGAAGACGATCCTTCTGCTTCTGATGATGATCGGAGCCTGTGCCGGCAGTACCGGTGGCGGTATAAAGGTATCCCGTGTACTGATCCTCTTCAAGGCGATCCGCAAGGAGCTGTCCATGATGATCCATCCCCGGATGGTGAAAAAGATCAAGATGGACGGACACAATCTGTCCCACGAGACGCTTCGTTCCACCAATGTCTATATGACGGCTTATTTTATCGTACTCTTCGTTTCCCTGCTGATCGTCTGTCTGGACGAATATGACCTGAGCACAAACTTTACCGCAGTACTGGCCACCCTGAACAATATCGGTCCCGGTCTGGAATTAGTCGGTCCCACCCAGAATTTCGCTTTGTTCAGTCCCCTGTCAAAATGCGTGCTGATGTTCGATATGCTGGCCGGCAGACTGGAGCTCTTCCCCATGCTCGTGATCCTGCTGCCGTCCTGCTGGAAGAAATATTAGAGAGTGAAACAACAAATTCCGTACAAAATATCTTCTGATTCAAGATTTTTGTACGGAATTTATTTTATGGTCTTAAGAATATTTTCTTTTATGCCAGGCTAAAATCTTATAGTCTGTCCGGGTCTGATCTTATTGATATCCTTGATCTGAGGATTCTTACGTATCAGTTCTACTAACGAAATCCTATGTTTTGCTGCAATCTTAGTAAGCGTATCACCTGCTTTCACCTTGTAACCGATGCCATGAAGCCCTACGGTTTCCTTTACGGCTTCTATCGTAACACTCGTGCGATACTCTCCTCCGCAGATCAACGCGAACATCGCCTGTCCGTTCTCTGTGATCCGGAAAGAACCACAGAACTCCCACTGTCCGTTTTCGGCATTCCTACGATACAGATTTGCATACTTTCCTGCATTCTCTGCCCCCATGCTGATATGCATATTGACGGGTACTGCAAAGTTCCCGGTATCTCTTACGGTAATGCAGTCGCCATCTTTTGTAACTGTCAGATCGATGTTCTGAATTTTGGCAAAATCTGCATTTTTCAGATCCCATCCACTGATACTCATTGCGACTCCGTTCCCGTTATGGAGAGCCAGTGTCACATTGGATCCCTGGATGCTTCTCAACACCTCTACAGGAATTTTTGTCTCACCGGTACTTACAAAATTCAGATTTTCTGCTGCACCGTTTGCTGCCTTCGCTGTAATCTGCTCTTTTGCAGCCGACCAGTTCACTGTATTTTCCACCTGTGAAGAATTACTGCTACCGGAAGTACCTGCCGTATTATTCTCTGTATTTGTGTTGTCTTCCTTCGGAGTATCCTGTTTCGGTCCTTCCGGCTGATTCTCTCCTTTTTTGATAGGAGATTCTTTTGTAAATATCAGTCCGTCAGCATCTGCCTGTTCCAGAAGTGCATCATCTGCGGTAAATGCCTCAATACCATCAAAATAAATCACGGAATCTACTTTCCAGTCTCCGGTATGTCCTTCCGGAATGATGGAATTACACCAGATGGCGAACCGTGTGATCTTCGCGGTATTTAAGGTTCCGCTCTTTTTCCCCTTGAAAGCGCTGAACGGAATGGTCACATAGCTTGCTTCTGTTCCTTTTACAAAATCACTTAAATATACTTCAAACTCCTCACCGGAATCATCTGCCAGCTGGATTACCAGCTTCTGTCCCATACCGTCCGGATCTACCCACATGGTGATAGCATTGTATGCAGAAAGGTCAAGATCTTCCAGTGTCTTATTCTGTCCGGTCCATACTTCACTCTTTGCCGTATTCAACTGATAGTGTAATGCACCACCGTAGACACCGTCTGCCTTATGATCAGCGCTTAATGTAAAGGAAGAACTGCATCCTCCGGCAGAATTCTCCGTATAAGCACTCTGCAACAGACCATCGCTGCCTGCATAATAGTCAAAATTGTCGATGACATTGGCTGCTGCCTTATCCTTGTCTTTCCCTAAACTGATATTTCCTACGGTAGCAAGTACATTACCGTCTGCCACTAAAGACACAGTAGCAGTATCTGCCTGTCCGATCTCTGACAGCATCTGTGCGGTGAAAGTCGCCGCATACTCACAAATGCTGCTGTCAGCCACCTTTGCAGCTTCCACGATAATCTCTTTGCCGTTTGCCGGATTCTCCACAACAAAACTTACTTTCTGTGCGTTTTTCACGCTGGCACGAAATACAGTCTCCTCCTTAATGGCAGCCAGTTCAAAAGGAGCGATCAGATAGCCCTGTGCAGTGTTATAGGCCGTGCCTTTCACGGTTCCCATTTTACCATAGAAATTGGTTCCGTTACCGAAGATACTGTTATCACTGTTATAGAAATCAATAAATTCATTGATCAGTTCCTGACCGTAGGTTTCATTGTACTTATAGGGTACATAGAAATTGGTATCACCAAAGTTTGCCCATACGAGCCAGTAAGGCATATCACATTTTGCAGCAATATTGCTAACCTCCTGATACCAGTTGTGTCCCACGATGGGATTGCCGGATACCAACAGACCTTCGTAATCGGAGCCATCCTTTTTCATGGCACGGACGCCGGTCTCGGAGATTGCTGCAACCTTCCCTTTTTTCGCAGCCAAATCGCTTACGACCTGACAGGTGGCCTCCAGATTCTTGAAAAAGCTGTCATCAAAAGTTGCGGGATAAGTACTGTAATCATCATAATAGTCAAATGCCAGCACATCCACATATTCATCCCCGGGATAACGGGTCAGATACTCTTCTGCTCCGGTTATGGGACCGTTAGGTGAATATACATAGATCATGTTGTGGACGCCCTTGCTCTGGAGATATTCCTGCGTATAACGCCACAGGCTCTTATAAGTCTCCACACCGGTGGAAGATCCCCACCAGAACCAGCTTCCGGTATTCTCATGATAAGGTCTGAATAGAACGGGAATATTGTCCTCCTGCAGTGCATTTGCATATTCTGCAATAATATCCAGGTATGCTGTGAAGCGGTCATTATAGGCACCGCCGGGCAGAATCTGCTCTGCACAGTTGTTAGAAGTATCCTTTGCCTCAGAGAAATCACATGCCGTGAAGTCATAGCTTCCATCCGCATTCACCTTAATCTTCTCATTAGTGAAATTCGGCATATGGGTAGAAAGGGTAATGATAGCTCCCTGTTCTGCTGCCTGCTTGCTGTAGGCAACTGCCTGATTCAAAGCCTCTTTCGCATCCGAAATGCCAAGCTCTGCTCCGGTCAGTGCCAGACTGTCGATACCATAGACACCGCTGATGCTTCCGGTGATGTCCTTGACATCGCCCTCTTTGGCCGTGCTGCTGACCATTTTGTTGATGTCATTTTCATGTCCGAACAATACCTGACCATTCTCACGCAGCGCCATCAGATATGCATACAATGCGGTTGCGGATGTTCCTGCATTTGCATCGGAAAGACGCACCTGTGTGGGAGCATTAGAGGTATCCGCCTGCGTACCGACAGCATTGGGAGTTGCTGTGATCTTCACAAAATCTCCTGTCGCATTGTACTGGCTTAAGGTAATATTATCCACATAGACACTTCCCTTAAATTCCGTATTCACTCCCACAAAGCCGATGGTCAGATCTGCCATTTTTGTGTCAGTCGGAGAGAATTTTACCTGTGCCTGAGCATGGATCAAGCCATCTGCCAGGGTCTCAATCTCCGTAATCTCTGCTTCCTTATCGATACCGGAATTAGAAAAAATCTTAATCTTGCTGCCGGACATTGCTGCAGGATAGTAATAATCAAAACTCAGCAGATTGTATGCGGAAATGTCAAAATCGTCTGCAAATTTGTTTTCCAGCTTTGCCTCGCTCCAACTGTAGCTGCTCATGCCGGTATAGTCCAGATCTACCTTCATCATTTTGGAACCATTATAATCGGCCACATTGTTTGTAATGCTGTTGTCATACTGCCAACCACTGCCCTGGATCCAGTCTGCACAGATGCCATCTTCAAAATTATCGATGATACTGGGATCCTTCTCGGGAAGAACCGGCTTCTCCGGCTGTGAAGGCTGCTCACCGGATGTCTGTTTGTCGTACAGTCTGATATTCTCAATATACACGTTTCCTTTGTAATCACACTGATATCCTGCCAGTTTAATGAGTGTTGTCTTTACCGCACCGTTCTCGATATTATTGTCAAAATCAAAACGGATGGTTGCACTACGATAGCCGCCCACTGCTTCTCCAAAACTGTTTATCGTAAGTTCCGGAGTGTTAACGGCCTGCGTCCAGGTCCACTCATCGCCTACCTTGGCAATACCCTGCACTTTGATACAGTTGCTAAATTCGGCATTTTCCGGTACCAGTACATCCATAATCAGATATGCCCCATTATGGAGTGCCGCTTCTGTAGTAATGCCGATCTCAAACTCCCCTTGATCACTCCAGTCCTTAGAAGCATCAAAAGAAACTTCTTTACCGTATACCAGCTGTCTGTCAGTTTGTTCTGCCACCGGGATATTCGTAGTCTCGCCCTGGTTTCCACCGTTCTCCTGCTTTTCTCCATCAGTGAGAGTTACATTGGCTATATAGATTGCACCGGAATAATCACATTGATATCCTGCAAATTTCAATGTAAACTGTGCCAGTGCATCTGCCTCTACACCTACTCCAAATGTAAAGGTCACTGCCGCCTTGCGATACCCGTTCTCTGCTTTCCCAAAGCTATCCAACGTAAGTTCCGCAATGCTGTCTGCCGGAGTCCAGTCCCATTTACTTCCTATTCTTGCCACGCCCTGCACTTTAATGCTACCGTCGTATGCGGCATTCTCCGGCACCAGAACATCCATGGATACCTTTGCCCCGCTGTTCAATGCCTTTTCGGTGGTCAAGTTAATGTTAAATTCTCCATGATCATCCCAATCCTTAGTTTTGTCAAATTTAATATCTTCTCCATAAACCTTTAGCATTTCGGAAGTATCTGCTGACCGGACTGCAATCTTTTCTTCAACATTTTCACCACTTACGGTCGGTAATGCTTCCTGTTCGATTTCTGTCTGTTCCTCTGCCCGAACCACAATAGGTGCCGATTCATAGACACCGGAGACCAGCATGACTGCTGTTAATAACAAGGCTCCTACTCTAAGCTTGTTTTTCATTTCTTACCTTCTCTCCTTAATATTTTCCGAGAATGCAGGGGCGCCTTCCTATATTCTCTGTCTAATTCAAGGATAGCAAATGTTCTGAATTTTGTACATTGTTGCTAATTTACGAATTTAGTTTTTATTAATGTGTATTTTGCCTAATTAAACAACTTAATTTTAATTAATTTAATCTATTCTAGCTAATTTAATCAAAAATCCGAGCAGAAATCTCCGCCCGGATTCAATATGTAAATCATCTTATGAAATTTTGAAACTGTACAGCCGGTTCTCGTCCAGGCTTGCGGAATTATCCGCTCTATTGCAACAGCAATGCAATTTCCTGTTTGTATGGGGGAATTGTTTTCTTCGTTTCTCCCTCGGCACACAGCCATGGTGTCTCCAAAATCTTCGGTACACCTGCAAATCGTTCGTCATGGACGATCCGGTGCAGCGTGTCGTAGCCAATGGTGCCCTGTCCGATATTGGCATGGCGGTCCTTATGGGCTCCTAAGGGATTCAGGCTGTCGTTCACATGAATCACCGCGATCTGATCTAATCCCAGCACACTGTCAAACTTCGCCAGCACACCCTCGTAGTCATTCACCAGATCATATCCTGCATCGTTTACATGGCAGGTATCAAAGCATACCCGCAATCTGTCCTTCCGCTCTACTTTGTCATAGATCATGCGCAGTTCCTCAAAGGTTCTGCCGACCTCACTGCCCTTGCCTGCCATAGTCTCCAGTGCGATATTGACCTCACTGTCGTCTGCGTCAAGAACAAGATTCAATCCCTTTGCGATCTGCTCCACAGCTTCTTCCACACTGGCACTTAAGGAAGATCCCGGATGCAGTACCAGTACCTTACTGTGAAAGGCTGCGGCTCTTTTTACTTCTTTTGCCAGAAATTCCACCCCAAAGTCAAACATCTCCGGCTTTTCCATATTGCCTAAATTGATGATATAAGGGGCATGAATGATAATCTCCCGGATGCCTGCTTTTTCGGCATAGGCAAGCCCCTCATCAAGTCTCAGTTCTCCGATTTCCTTGCGTCTCGTGTTCTGGGGTGCCCCGGTGTAGACCATCAGTGCGTTGGCACCGTACTCTGCCGCCTCCTTCACAGAACCTAAGAACATCTCTTTTCCCGACATTCCCACATGGGAACCTAATAATATCTCTGACATGATCTCTCCTTATCTGGAAATTCTTTTTTCAAAATTTATCATCTCACAGCTATCAGTTTGGCACAATCGGGAAGGTTTTACAAGAGTTTTTATTATACCGCTCTATCTCCCATATTTCTTTCATTTTAAAAGATTCCACACTACATTTCTATAATGTGGAATCTTTCAATATAGAATATCTTTTAAAACATTTTACGGTAAAATTGTTAGCAACTCTTCAATTTTTTTAATGTGGTAATCTGCTTTGGCGTACGAATATGCTTCACCAATTCCTACCGCCTGCATATTTCCAGCCTTTGCTGCATCAATACCCGCATAGGCATCTTCTACAACAATACATTCCTCCGGTTGCAAATCAAGGTACTCTGCCGCCTTTAAAAACACTTCGGGATCCGGCTTTGATTTTGAGATATTGGTACCATCTGATATTGCATCAAATGCCTCTTCAAGTGCCACTTTTTTCAAAATAATCTTAGCATTTCTACTGGATGAGCCCAGTGCTATTTTGTACCCTCTTTCATGTAAATCTGCCAACGTTTTTCGCACTGCATTGCTCACATCCGAAGGTACCATATTTTCAAGATAATTCAGATAAATTTTGTTTTTTCGATCAGCCAATACTACTTTCTGCTCGTTTGAAAGAATTCCTTCATACTTTTCCAAAACAATATTCAAACTATCCATTCTGCTGACACCTCGCAAGCGGCTGTTCATTTCTTCATCAATAGTATATCCTAACTCGGAAGCCAGTTGTTTCCATGCAGCAAAATGGAACTGATCTGTAAATACAAGCACCCCATCCAAATCAAAAATAATGCCTTTTATCATTCTGCAATCCACCCACCATCATTATCTAACGAAGGAAACATCGCCAGAATCCGTTTAATACATCCGTCTCTTACTAAAAAGACTTCACATATTCTAAAGTAATGTGTCGCTCCGCTGTCCAGTTTCGTTACCATAGTTGCATAGCTGATTACAATTCCTCTGGTCGGATCAAGTACCGGATACGTAATATACTTTTCGGGGATAAAAGTATGCATTCCTGTATCGCCCTTTAAATCAGCGTTCCATTTAAAATCTCCTCTAAAGGAATTTGAATGATTTGTTGTCTGATAACCATTCTCTGTACGTTGACAATCAGGATGAACATGCATGATATCCGGTCCCTCAGGTCCGAAAGATCCTCTCCAATAAAGATCTGCCTGTTCTATCAGTTCTTCTCTGCTACTACGTTCTTCCTCTGGCACAGGTATTTCAAACATGAGATCCGGAAGTTGTATATCCTCCGGCAGACAGAAAAAGTATCTGCTTCTTCCTGTCTTTGCCAATTCTTCAATTTCCGAAATAAATCCATTTTCAACTTTCAATCTGATAGAAAAGGCAAAACATTTATAAGTCAGATAATCATCTATCGGGAATAGTTCCCTCCTCTCTCGAACTTCGTTGGAAGCTACACCGACAAATACAATTCCTCCGGTCTCAGAATCTAAAAAGGTCTGTCTTTTTTGAATCACCAAAACATTATGCCAAAGTTCATTGTCACCGACTTTCCCCTCTATTCCATTATAGGTTGCCCTATATTCTCCTGCTAATGGAAGTCTGTCTGTGTTTTTTTCAATGAGACACTCCAAATAGCGTTCCATAATCATTGCCAATTCTTTTCTTTTCTTCAAATATTCATTCATATAACAATTTCTCCCTAATTCTTTTATTGCAAATGGGTGTCCCATCTTCCGCAAAAAGGGTCACAGGGACTCTCCCCTTTAAACTCACTTCTTCCCATAAGTTTTTCCAAAACTTCTTCTAAAACTTCCTGATGAGAACTATATGCATTGATATAAGTTCTTATTCTGGGAACATCCTGCAGATGATAAGGATTTTCAACCGAAATAAACACTGTAGGGATTGAGGTAATATAATGCGGGCAATTCGCGCCCAATGGTGCTTCCCACTGAATCCTCACTGTTGTCTGATTACTTCTGGTTGATACACATGCAAAATATACCATTACATCATATTTTCCAATATACTCAGTTGTTGGCGCAAGAAAACCTTCCATTCCTCTTGCCGGATTAAATTCCGATACCTCGAATCCTTCTTTGATAAGCATCTGTTTAAACGTTTCCGCCTTATTTAAAAATCCATCATAGCCTGCAGTTTCGATCGGAAAATACATAAGTCTCGGATACTTTTTCGGACTAAGCGGTAATACACCCGGTTCTTCTTTTACAATAGTAATTGAATCATCTGCAAGTTCTCTTGCCCAGCAGTGATACTCCGCCTTCCCTATTTCATTTTCTGCTCTTTTGACCGAATACTGCTCTTCCTGCGGCTTATATAGCTTCAAATGTGCTTTCATTGCCAATATTCTGATTACAGCTTCATCCAGTCTCTCCGGAGTAATGATTCCGTTTTTATATCCTTCCTTCATGAACGCAACATCTTCCTCCATGTTGCGGGAAAATAAAAAAACATCGGCACCGGCTGCAATTGTTGTTGGTACAGACAATTTTCTCGGCATCGGAATCGTAAATCCACTCATCGTCGTTGCATCTGTTACCACCAGTCCGTTAAATCCCAGTTTTCCACGTAATAATCCCTGAATTAACTCCTTTGATAGTGTAGCAGGCATAATATCCTTATCTTCTATTTCGGGATTCAGCAATTTAGAATACGCCGGCTGCATTATATGCCCTACCATCACCGACAGAACTCCAGCATCTATGCACGCCTTATATACCTTTCCGTAAGTTGCATCCCATTCTTCTACACTTAAGGTATTAACATTTGTTACCAGATGATGATCTCTATCGTCAATACCATCTCCCGGAAAATGTTTTGCAGTAGCAGCAATTCCTTCCTGTTGCAGATTACTGATGTAGGTTGCACCCAATAAAGCAACATCCACAGGATTCGAGCCATAGGTCCGTACGTTGGTGATCGGATTTCTATAGTTAAAATCAATATCTACATCTGGTGCAAAAGCCCAGTTAACTCCTACACTTTTCCCTTCTTCACCACAAACCACTGCTAATTTTCTTGCATAATCTGCCTTTTTACTTCCGGCCGCTGCAATCTGCATTTGATTAGCCATTTTGGTTCCTTTTACCAAAGCGCCCTGCCCCCCACGTTCGAGATCAGCTGCTATGAACATAGGAACTTTTGCTTTTTTCAAATAATTAGATAATTCAACCGCGGATTCTGTTTCCAACGGTCTGTACATAACACCGCCATAAGGCACAATATTAAAAAAATGATCCAGTTCTTCTATAGATCCCTCTCTGATGTTTACGCAAAATAACTGACCGATTTTTTCATCCTCTGTAAGTTCTCCAAGAGTTTTATACACCCAGTCAATTTCTTCATCATTAAGGTAAAACGGCCTTTGTCTTAATAATTCTTTATCCATATCACTCCGCCTCTAATAAACTATTCTGGTATATGCCAGTGAAGCAAGTTTCCAATCATCCTTCCTCACAAAAACTTCTGTTACAACAAAAGGATTTACTACCTCTTTGCCTTCTACTACTGCGGTAAGCTTCAACTTATTTGTCACAATTGCTGTATCTCCAAACATTCTGACTACTGTATCTTCAAAATCAACCTTACTATAGACAATACGGTCTGTTTCAATTGCTTCTACCTCACCTGCAAGGTCAAGCGTTACCCCCATATGTACGTAAAGACATTTATCATAAGCAGTTGTTTTAATTTTGTCTATATTTTTTTCAATATAGGCTTCCCAGATTTCATGTGATAATTTTTTTATATTATTTTCTGTTGTCATATTCTTGTCCTCTTTTCTCATATAATTTCTACTATTTTGTCTTTAACAACTCGTACTCTCGATTAGCCAGTTCTGCATCAGCTTTTCTTTTTCTTATATTTCCGATAATTCCTCTATTGGCAGAAACGCAAAGAATCAGCAAAAGGAAAATTCCCGTAATTACATTTCTCATATTGTTACTCAATCCCACAGCTACCAGCGCAATAGAGAGCATTTTCATTGTGAAGGCTCCAATCGTAACACCTAATACAATATTGCAATATTTTGATAAAAACATACCAATGTTAACACCCATAATCGCATCAAAAATGACTGTTAACGATGAAAGATTTGCAGGTGCAGGTACTGTCGAATTGTTTGCCAACATAAACGCTCCTGCCGCGCCCATGAATGCTCCGCCTATCAAATAGGAGAAGAATTTCATTTTTTTTATCTTAATTCCGGTACTTCGAGCAACTGCCTGATTGGAGCCAATACATGCAAGGTTTCTGCCAAATGCTGTCTTATTAATTATCACATACATAAGTGCGATTCCAACAATTAGTATCACAAAGCAGTATGGTGCCCTTGCAATAAATGTAAACTCTCTTGTCACATATGCCTGCCCACCAAATACGCTCTGTGCCAGTGCCTCATAAACCATACACAATCCTATAGAAAGAACCAACGAAGGGATTCCAAGTGTATTATACAGCAGTCCTGTCACTACTTCTATTCCGATTCCAACAGCGATGCAGCAAAGCAACATTCCGTAGCCGCCTAAATTAAAATTAACTGCCAGGTTTCCTCCTATGATGGCGGCGCAGTACACCACTGCACCGCCTGAGAAATCCCACATCCCCATCGTCATATTTGTCATGAGTCCCAGTGCCAGAAAAATGGAAAATACTGACTGATATACATTTAACAACATTGTTCCCGGCTGACCAAATCGTCCTCCGCTGATAATGTAAAATACAATATACACCAACACCGGTAACGCTAACGTCTGGCAACATCTGATTAAAAAACTTTTCACTTTTTTCATCTTTACCTCTTACCAAAAAATAGTTATTCACCACGTCTGGCTGCAATATCTTCAATTGAATATGCATTATTTACTGCAATAATATCATCAAGTGTCACATCCGGATTATAATCATAAATCAGAGCCTTAATTTCCTCTTCATTATATACAGGAATGTCTCCATCCACATATTTTTCATAGATTTCAACATCATCTGCATTTTTGATATAGAGGAAGGGACGATATAACACTTGTGTATTGTCTTCAATCAGATCATGCCCACACAACTGATTATATGCAAGGATCACGCTAATTACCCACGTATTCTCCTGGCCGGTAGCACACCATACCACCACACCATCTTCAATTGCCTGCTTTGTACCATCCTGCAGGTCATATACTGCCAGTTTGACCTTATCCTGGGCATTTGCAGTATAAATCGCCGACTCGCAAGTTCCATCATTACTCGTATTGACTACTCCATCGAGTTCAGGATATACAGAAAGCCACTGGGAAAGATATGTTCCATAATCTCCGGGGAAACCCTGGTAATCCACAATAAGATTCATGTCTTCATGCTCTGCAACGGCATCACGTACTCCCTGATTTCTCTGATCCATAAAATCCGCAAGACCATCCGGCATGGTGATCAGTCCAATGTTACGACAACCATTCTCATACAATGTGTTTACAGCGTCATAAGCTGCTTCATAGTCATTTTCAGATACAAATCCTCCAAAATTAGTCATCTGTGATACATACTGAAGCATATCCGGATCAGAGATATATCCTGAAGGGTACATCTGCACTACATTATTTTCTTCACACATTTGAAGAATTTCTGAATATGCAAACGACGCAGATACCGCATCAACACCAAGTTCTATCTGGTTCTGTACTGTGCTGATTGTATTTTCCATATCATTACCGAACTCAGCATAATTTGTCTTTACACCCAGAATATCACAAGTTTCCTGCGTCACCTTTTGAATTTTTTTACCTAAATCATCCGAATATGTCATATAGTTGAATCCAAATGTAAAGTCCCTCTCCGGAATCTGTTGTTCTGTTGTTTCAGTATTCAGTTGTGTATCCCCCGTTGTGGGCTGTGAGGATGTATTGCCACATCCCGTCAGAGCTCCTGTTGCCATACAAATTGAAAGTGTCATTGCCATTAATTTCTTTTTCATCTTTTTTCTCCTTTTTCTTTAACTTTTTTTATGAATACAATCCATCAGGAGATCTCTTGTACGAAATTGCAATAATTAGTACAAATAAAATACCTTTTACTGCATTTATCGCTGCTGCATTCATTCCCATCAGTGTCATGCCATTTGTCAAGATGGTTACAGTAACTGCACCACATATCACACTGCTGAGTTTAGATGACGCGCCACCCGATAAAGACATACCTCCCAAAACAATTGCAATCATTATGTTCGTCTGTAAATTGCCGCCTGATGCAGCCGTTACCCTGGTTAATCGGCTTAGTGTAAAAAATGATGCGATTCCCACTGTCACCCCTAAAATGACAAATGCAAGAAATACATTCTTTTTTACATCAATTCCGCTTTGTGAAGAAACAATCTGACTTCCTCCCATAACTTTCTGTATTTTTCCTACTTTCGTCTTTTCAAATAATATCCATCCGCTTATCACAACAATCAAAAGTGTAACCAGTCTTACCGCTGTTTGATTATATGCGCTCAAATACATCATCGGCACACTGTATATCTGTTTTTGTGCAATGTTAGCCAACAATCCAGAGCAGGCAAACATAGTACATAAGGTCACAACAAAAATAGGAACTTTAAGTTCCAGGTGAACGATAGCGTTCAACATGCTAATCAGCACACATATTACTGTTCCGGCAGCCAAAACAACTAACGGATGAATCTTTGCATCAGTTGCTGTAACCAACGCTGCCATTGCTAACTGCGCCACACCACAAATTGCTGAAACAGACATATCAAATCCACCATGAGCATATACAAATACTGCTCCAACCGATACAATCAACGTTGTAAACACCTGGTCGATTATATTTGATATGTTTGTCGGTTTCAGAATTCTGCCACGAGTCAGAATCAAAAAAAGCAGGAATATCAATATCAATCCGCCAAACGGAAGCAAACTGCTAATTATACGATTTCTTCTAATGTGATCTAATCTTTTTTTCATTTCCTTTTTGTAGATACTCCTTTCAAAACATTTATCATATCATATACTGAATCACTTCATGTTCTGCAAGTTCCTTACTTCTATAAAGTTCAGCGCTAATTTTACCATCTTTAAAAATTAGCATCCTGTCGCTCATTCCAAGCAGTTCCGGAAGTTCCTCAGAAATCAGAAGAATTGCCTTTCCCTGATATTTTAATTCTGTAATCAGTCTGTACATATCCGTTTTTACTCCGATATCAACGCCTCTGGTCGGGCAATCCAGAATAAGTACATCACAGTCTTTTGCAATCCATTTTCCGAAAACGACTTTCTGCTTGTTTCCTCCCGATAATTCCTGAACATATTGTAATGGCGACTGACATTTAATTCGCAAAGCATCTATCTGTTCCTGCGCTATCCTTTTTTCATCTTTTTTATGAATAATTCCTTTTTTAGAAATTCTGTCATAAGATGCCATTTCAATGTTGCTCATAATAGTATCATTTTGAATTAAAGCCTCTTTGTCTCTGTCCTTCGATACGTAACCCACACCATTTTTTATTGCCTGTACGGAATTTGTGATGACTACATTCTTTTCAGGAAAAATAATTTCTCCGGTAATTGCCTTTTCAATTCCAGCAAACATTCTTCCCACCTCATGCATACCACTATTGGACAAACCTCCCAGCCCCAGAATTTCTCCTTTATGAATCTGTATGCTGATATTGCGTATTTCACTGTTTAATGTGGCATGTCTGGCTTCATATACCACTTCAGGATCAAAGGTACATTTGTAATCACTTCTGAAATAATTGTCTGCTAATTCTCGTCCCACCATGTAAGTGCGCATTTTTTCAGGTGTGATTTCTTCTCCCGTAAGAGTCTTTATAAATACTCCATCCCGCATAACCGTAACAATATTGCATACCTGCTCCAACTCTTCCAGATCATGTGATATAAACAATACAGCTCTTCCTGCCTTCTTTTGTTCTTCAATCAGCCGATATAAAATCGTGCGTCCCTTTTGAGCCAAAGCCGTAGTTGTTTCATCTACAATCAGTATTTTAGGTTCAAAGTACATCGCTCTTGCAATTTCTACAATTTTTCGATCTTCAAAATTTAATTCATCCGCCAGTTGTTCCGGCTCAATATCATTCACTCCGATTCTTTGTAATGCTTTCTTTGCTTCCGCATAAATTTTTCTTTCATTGACAAATCCCATACGTGTAAACTTTTCCAGATTTCCGGCAAAAATATTATAAGCAACAGTCACTCCCAGAAAAGTTGCAGCCTCCTGTGCAATCATACAAATTCCGGATTTTTGTGCAAATGCCATATCTCTGGGTTCATAATTACTTCCACATAAAGTAAATTCGCCACTATCACATTTTTGTGCTCCACTGATAATCGTACTAAATGTACTTTTTCCGCTCCCGTTTTCCCCAATCAGTCCATGTACTTCGCCTTCACAAATTGTCATGCTAAAATCATTAAGTGCTTTTGTTGCACTAAAATTCTTGCACACATTTTTTGCATCAAGGATAATTCTGTTGTTACCCAATTTACTTATTACCTCCCTTTCTTTTGTATATTTTCTATAATTTATTTTACTTTTTAAATGTTTTGATGTACAATGCTACATGTGAACAGTGCTATGACTTGAAATCATACTTGTTATTTTGTACAAAAAGGAGCCTTTTATAGTGATTGAATTAGCTATGTGGGAACGGCTTGTTACAATTCATGAATGCAGCACACTTTCGAAAGCCGCTGAAAAATTATACATAACGCAATCTGCTCTTAGCCGTTCTATGCAGAAATTAGAAGATCAGTTGGACGTTAAGCTCTTTGTCCATAACAAAAATAATATTATTTTCACTAAAACAGGTGAATTAGCAGTTATAAAAGCCAAGGAATATCTCACACAAAATGATAAAATCGTCAATGAACTGCAGCAATTTTATCGCAATAATTTTCTGCTCTCTTTTGGCTCCACATCCATACAGCCAATATGGGATATTCAAAGAATATTGAAAGAACAAAATATCAAATTGGAAAAAGATTACGTTATGCGATCTCATACTGAATTGATTCAGAAAGTATTAGACGATGAACTTTCTTTTATTATAACACATCAAAAACCCGATGATGCCTTCTATGACAAATTATATATTCAAGTATTTTGTACAGAACAATTATATCTTTCCGTCCCAGAAACCCATCATTTGTCTTCTGCCAAAAGTTTACGTTTTGAAGACTTTGATGGAGAGACATTGTTGCATTATAAGGAAACCGGATTTTGGAAAGATTTAGTTGTCAGTATGCTCCCTCACAGTAATTTTTTGACCATTGAAAATCATGATGTGTTTTTCTCAATTGTTATGCAATCACCATTTCCATCCTTCGCAACTGATATTCGCATAGCAGAGGCTGGTATTATTCCCGGGCAAAAAGTAATACCTATCATGAACCCTGAAGCTACTGTTACGCACTATCTCGTCTGCAAAAAAGAAAATGCATCCAAAATAAAAGTTATTTTGGATGCATAGTCCTCTTATTGTCCTATCGCTTACCACCTTCTATGAAGGCATTCGTTGTCTCTCCGTTTAATGCACCAGCTGTCCATGAAGAGCTCTGTCCATAATCAATATAAATATTTTGACCAGACATGTAGGAAAAAATATCGGATCCAATTGCTACTAATGGATACCCCATTTCCTGCGATTTAGCACTTCTTCCGCCCCACGGATCCAGAAACACTGAGGCAACATTTTTCTTTCCTTCCGCAGCATCTCCACTTTCCGATGCTGAAGCATAGAAATCTTTTGATAATGGTGTGGATGTGTCTCCCGGACAAATAGAATTAATTCTAATTTTCCTTGTAATAAATTCCGGACTTTGACATTTTGCAACCACGTAAGCACTGATACACATTTTGGCGAAACCGTAATCTCCACTTATTTTATACGTGGTATCATAGAAATCCGGATGATCCTTATACCACGCAACAGCTTCCTCCCAGCTTTTTGCATTTAATAATTCTTGTACGTTCGGAAATATTTTTTCCCAGCCGTAACATCCCATGGAGGAAATGATCGTGATTGATCCATTATCACTAATTTGCGGAAGCAGTGTCTCTATCATATATTTTTGACTTAAAAAATCAACCTTTTGAACCAACATTTCATTTCCCGGATGTGTTGCAATTCCATGGCACAAAAAAAGGCAGTCAATTTTCTCCGGCAGTTTTGCAATAAAGTCATCAATCTGTTCTTTCTCTGCCAGATTTGCTTTAAAAGCTTTTTTTACAGGTAATGTAATTTCGTTGAGATCAACTGCATATACATTTGCTCCCAGCTCAATAAGCATTTCTGTTGCATCATAACTCATCCCTGATGCCGATCCTGTAATTACAACATTTTTTCCTTTGTAACCAAATAATTCCTTGATATCCATTTTTTCTCCTTTCCTTTTGCAGATAAATATATATTGTAATTATATTTTTATAAAAATTGTCTTTTTTGTACAATGTTTGCTATGAATATAAGCATGCATTCAAATCATAGTATTTTTAATATGTCTCCATTTTACCTATTATCTTCTTATTCGTGTATAAAAGAAAAACAATTGTCATAACTAATGACGCAATTTCAGCAATTGGAAAAGTCCACCAAACATTAACTACCCTCTCTGTTCCCGCCAGAAAATACGCTGCTGGCAACAATACCACAAGCTGTCTGGACACAGCCACGATCAAACCATAGACAGCATTCCCCAGTGCCTGGAAAACCGAACCACAAATAATGCAAAAACCGGCAAATAAATAGCTGATACTTATAATTCTGAGCGCAGGTATTCCAATCTGCAGCATCTCTGGTAATGCATCAAACAAATATAAAAAATATTGAGGAAACATTTGGAACAGTACAAATCCAATCAACATTATTCCTGCCGCGTACACTATACTAAGCTGTATGGTTTTGACAAGCCTGTCCTTTTTTCTGGCGCCATAATTATAAGATATAATCGGAACCGTTCCATTGCTAAGTCCGAATACCGGCATAAAAATAAAGCTTTGCAGTTTATAATACACTCCAAATGTTGCGACTGCCGTAAATGAAAAACGTAATAGAATATGATTCATGCCATATGTCATAACAGACCCTATTGCCTGCATGATAATAGCCGGAAAACCAATGGCATATATCTGCCAAATGACTGTTTTTTCCGGTTTAAATCTTCCAAATTTAAATTTTATATCTTTATTTTTTCTCATATTAAATATAATCGCTATTACTGCTGCCACCATTTGTCCAAAAACTGTTGCAATAGCTGCTCCCATTACTCCCATTCCCGGCATTCCAAACCATCCAAATATTAGAATCGGATCCAACACAATGTTAATAACTGCACCTATAGTCTGCGTAATCATTGTGTAAAAAGTTCTTCCTGTCGACTGAAGCAACTTTTCAAACATCAGTTGTGCATACATTCCAAAAGAACAGCAGCAAATATTTACATTCATGAATATGAGTATAACTTTAGAGAATAGTTAATAGTCCTATTGTATGATGTCGGGGTCAAAAGCCCCCGACTTTGATGCCTACGGATTGTTCCGTGCTACGCACTCCCACAATCCTACCCTCTATTCGCATATCGTGGGATTATCATCCCACTTTTATGCTCATATCGGGGCGAGTCCTAATGTCTTTCACCCACCTATGAGTAATCTCATGTGGGCTTAGACCTTTTGACCCTGGCATCATTGTATAAAACAACGAAAGGGGAACCTTTCCGCCTTTCGGTTTCAAAGTTCCCCTATTCAGGATTATCTTATAAAATTCGTTCGTATACGGCTCTCTTCTTCCGGCAGTTTCAATCCCATTTTCAGTCCCAGGTTCTTGCAGTTAATGAAAAATGCCATATTGTTCCCAAGGGTTCGCATGGTCTGCAATCCCTCCAGATCCTGCCGCACGTCTTCCGGGCAGGCCCCGTGTACTATGTTCCAATACTGTGAAGTGACAATGGGCATCTGCATGAGACCGAAATACTTATTCATCTGGTCCCAGGTTGCTGTGGTTCCCGCTCTTCTGGCCGAGATCACGGCCGCTGCCGGTTTCAGCCGGAAGTGGCTGGCGCCGCCATTCAGATCCGCATAAAAGACTCTGTCCATAAAAGAAGTCATGGCTCCTGTGGCACCCGCCCAGTGAACGGGAGTTCCGAATACGAATCCGTCATAATCTCCGGCGATCTCCAGGAATTCATTAACCGAATCCTGGAACACACATTTCCCTGTGCCCTGACATTTTTTACAGGCAATACAGCCACTCAATGCTTTATTACCAATCCAGAAGATGTCCGTATCCACTCCGTTATCATTTAATGCTCTGGACACCTCACACAATGCGGTGTAGGTGCATCCCTCTCTGTGGGGGCTGCCATTGATCAACAATACTTTCATTGTTGCGCTTTCCTCATTTCCTTATTCATTCAGATTCAGAGAAGCCACCCAGTCTGCCGCATCTGCATCGGATGCACCGGAGCTAAATCTGTGACCTTCCTGCCAGTCACCGGTCCCTGCCATCTCTTCCAGAAGATTGCCGCTGTCACCCAGTCCGGAAGATGAAGAGGTGCAGAACGGAATCACGGTCTTACCCGTAAAGTCATTGCCTTTGACAAAATTGTCTACCGGCCATGCTGCGATTCCCCACCAGATCGGATAGCCGATCAAAACGGTATCATAAGAATCCCAGTCTGCGGGAGTAATCTCTGTCAGTGCAATATCCCGAAGGCTCTCATCATCATGCTCTCTGGATACCCGGCTGGAGCTGTTAGTCCAGTTCAGGTCATCACTGGTATAGGGCTCTACCGGAGTGATCTCATACAGATCTGCTCCTGTGGCATCTGCAATGGCTGTTGCCACGCGCTTTGTGGTACCGCTTGCAGAATAATACACTACAAGGGTCTTACCGGATTCTGCGGTAGTATCACCAGTCTGTGTCTCTGCAGCGGCTTCTGTTGCGTTTTCCTGTGTTGCAGCAGTCTCTGCTATAGCAGACTCTGTAGTTGCTGTAGAACTGCTTTCTGTTGTCTGTGTTGCTGCGCTTGTTACTGCCTGGGCACTCTGACTGGCATTACTGTTACCTGCTGTAGATCCGCATCCGGTCAACATAACTGCCACTAAAACAAGTGCTGTTACCATACCTGCGATTTTATTTTTTCTCATAATTTTTACATCCTCCAGTGTATTATAGATCCCCTCACTGTTATCATTTCTTACCAATTCTTCTTTTCTTTAGAGCTGTCATGCTCGGTCTTGCGTTCTTCCACCATCTTCACGAACCACTCTACCATGTTGGGATCCTGATGGGAGAAGAATGCACTCTCGGCCTTATCCAGCTCTGCGATGGCATTCATATCTTCCTCAGATAATTTGAAATCAAAAACATTGAAATTCTCTACCATACGCTCGTAATGGGTAGACTTCGGAATGACTACGATTCCTCTCTGAATGTGCCAGCGCAACATGACCTGTGCGGGAGTCTTCTGATATTTCTCTGCAATCTTCGCAATCACAGGGTTATCAAAAGTACCTCCTCTGCCCTCTCCAAAGGGAGCCCATGCTTCCAACTGAATACCGTATTTGTCTGCCCATTCCTTCAGATTCTTCTGCTGATTGAAAATATGGGTCTCTACCTGATTCACCATAGGCTTAATACGGTTAAAGGAAGCGAAATCCACCATTCTGTCCACATAGAAATTAGAAATACCGATGGCACGGATCTTACCCTCATCGTACAGGTCTTCCAGTGCACGGTAAGCACTGTACGCATCTCCGAACGGCTGATGCAACAATACCAGATCAAGATAATCGGTCTTTAACTTTCTCATAGACTCTTCTACGGATTTTTTAGCCTCTTCATAGCTGTAATGTTCCACCCATACTTTGGTGGTCAGGAAGATCTCCTCTCTGGGAATACCTGACTCCTGAATAGCCTCTCCTACTTCTTCCTCGTTAAAATAGCTCTGGGCGGTATCAATGGCACGGTAACCTGCTTTCAGGGCATCCAGTACGCATTTCTTGCATTCGTCCTTGGTCACCTGATATACTCCATAGCCCAAGATCGGCATCTTTACACCATTGCTTAATGATACATATTCCATATATTTTTCCTCCTCGTCTGTTTTATCAAGAACCTTTTCTTACCTTACAAGCAGATTATAATTCCTCTGTCTCATTAACAGAAGTCTCTCTTGGTTATTCTGTCTAAACCTCAGGGTTTCACCCTGGATCCACCGAATACTTCCGACATCTCCATGGATCCTAATGCTTCATCCAGTGCTGTTACTGGTGCTCCGTAAGCATGGCTCATTCCCATACATCCTAAGCCCACTGCGGACACTTTCAGATCTTTTCCTAATGTTCTGATTTGCATGTTCTCATCCCTTTTATCTTTACTCAGTTCAGATCTTTCTTTACGTCAGCCACCCACTTTGTAATTACACGCTCCGGTGTTTCCAGACGATCTCCGCCTGTAGAATCGAACTGAATTTTCATCTCATGTGCGAATTTTGCACCCTTACACTCTGCTTCCATATCTTTTATGACATGTCCCGGCCAGCCACCGTTTGTCATAAATGGAATCACTGTCTTCCCGGTAAAATCCTGCTGGTGGAGAAATGTAAGTACTGCAGGTGCCATCGTATACCACCAAGTCGGCGTTCCAATGGCGATCACGTCATAGTCCGCTATACTTACGGATAACGGTTTGATCTGCGGCATGAAGCCCGCTTCTACTTCTCTCTGCCCCTGCTCAACTATTTCCTCATGACTACCGGAGTATGGCTGTGCCGTATCAATTCTTGCGATATCGGCGTTTGTTGCAGCGGCCAGCTGCTCTGCGATCCGTTTTGTGTTTCCATTGGACCAGGAATAATAGACAACCAACATTTTTTTCATAATTTTTGCTCCGATTTATTTATAGGATTCCTGATAAATTGCGACACAGTCTGCATCACTCAGTTTATACATATCATTTTCAAAATTAATTCCAAGTGTCTCTCTTGCATTCTGAGCCATTTTAGGGAATTCTTCCGATGTAATGCCGTAATCTGACATTTTCAGATCAGATACGCCACAATGAAGTCGCAACCATTTTCTTTTGCAAAACGTCCGCCTTCTTCCACCACGGGTTTCGTCGGATTAGAACCAACTTTATCAAAAATGATATACTCTGCTTTACTCTGCTTTAATTCATTTTCCAGTCTGTCCAGATATCCGTTAGCCCGGGTAGATTTACCATTAGAGATAACAACCAGTGCCTTTTTCCCATGTACTGCACCCATGGGAGAATTAATTCTGTGTGTACAGTTCGTTCAGCTTTCCTGCTCCGAACAAAGCATTGGTAGGTACTGAAAAATTAAAACTCATTTTCCTTTCCTCCTGTCACATATCATTTAATATCCAAAATTTTTAACAATTTCCTCTACTTCAACTGTGCACCGTCTTTGAATGCCGTTCCGACCTTTTCACCCAGTCTGTAATATCCATAGTGAGCTGCATCATAAGTGATCGGCACAAATTTATTCAGATCAATGTCTCCGTCTTCGCCAAGGATTTTCTCATCGATGCTGACATTCTTGATCTCACCCAGATATTTACTGCCATCGATGACCTGTGTGAGTACGCATTCCAGTGTAAGGGGCAGTTCATTGATCACAGGTGCATTCACAAATTTACTTTTTGTTGTGGTAAATCCGGCCTTCTCCATCTTGTCCGGCTCTTTGTTGCCGGAAACGATTCCCACATAATCGCAAGGGACCAGATGCTCCAGGTCTGCCACACTGACAGTAAAAGCCCTTGTCTCCAGAAGATTTTCCGTTGTTTTATGATTGCTTAAGTCTATAATGATCTCATTTCTTCCGACGATGCCGCCCCATGCGGCATTCATGGCATTGGCTTTCCCGTTCTCGTCATAGGTTCCGATAATCATGACCGGCTGCGGAAATAAATACGGTTTTGCTCCTAAATCTTTTCTCATTTTATATTGCCTCCTATTGCTTTTTTAGTTATTATTACTCATTATTGTCTCTGTCAGTTTTCATAACATTTATTCTGTTTTCATTACAGGTTTCCAGTATTTTCTGCAGGTAATGAATATGCAGACGATATGGATACACAATGTCTTTGGCTGCCATAGATATCGCAGACGGCGAAATATATAAATGTTCCGCCGCCCTGCTGATATTATTGAATTTACATACTTCACAAAAATAGCTTAACTGCTGTAACTTCATTGCCCCACCTCATAACAAACAGACTCCTAGTTTACATTCTCCTGAATCCAGTTCTCAATATGATCCGCAATGACATCGTTATTCAGATCCTGGAACATAAAATGATCATTTCCGGTGATTCCTTCCTTGGGAAGATCCACAACGGTACAGTTACCGCCCTGTGCATTATAGGCCTCTGCAAAGTCATAACATGCCGGGCTCAAGAGAAATGTTCCCAGACCTGCCATGGGCATTTTTACTCCATTGTTTAAAGTAATGTATTCCATCTTTTCCAAAATTTCCATACGATAACCTCCTGTCTGTAACTATAGAATTCCTTTATCTTTACAGTTTTATTATAAGAACTTCTCCTCACCGGCAGAAGTCTCTGTTTGTTTTTCAGTATTAACCCTGGGGTTATAATCCGTTACTTTATTTAAAGTTTCATGCATTACAACCATAAGAGCCAAAAGAAACTTTAATGTAAGTCTGTCACTCAGCAGACTCGATATAATTTGTCCCCGCGGAAATAATGGAGGAATAAATACCTGCATATGAGAGCGGTACTCCAAACGCAGCATACATATCCGGCCATGCTGCTCCTAACATTGAATCCGGCAATCCCAGACTTATAAATGCTAAATATATAATTGCTAAAATAATATGAGTCATCTTAACGTCTCCATATATGCCATATAATACCTTTGTCACCGAATAACAGCCTGTCCCCATAATAGGTAACAAACACGATCATTCCCATCATCGCTATGTAATCCGGCAAAAACAGTCCAAGGCTTTCCTGTGGTCCGAAGAATACAAAATGGCTCTTTAAAAACAGATAGTTCACGATTCCTCTTTTATAAAAGGCATAGCCTCCGTAAACTGCGATCAGCAGTCCCGGGATCTTAGCGACGCCTTTCATGAGAAACACTTTTTCCAGAATTCTGAGCATCATGTTCCAATGAAGTCCCAGATGCACCGCCATAAACAGAAATCCCCAGTATGCACAGAGAATATGAATGCTCCTTGCCAGATTGGCCACCCCTTTGATCCGGACGAACCGGAAAATATAGTTGGACAACAGAATACCGCTCACCATAGAGCCGATCATCGTCAGAGCCAGCAATATTACGATCACAGTCTGCAAGATTCTGTGCACCGTATATTTTCCCCTTGTAATGTTTCCCATCCATCTTCTGTTCAGAACATGATGCCCTATGACTAACAAAAACATTGCCATGCCGATCCACTCATGGGCTTTTTCTCCCACCAGCTGATAGGACATCAGCAATAGCAGGGCAAGTGTCATTCCGGAATCGGCCAACAGTCTGATCTTCAGATTTTTATTCATTTTGTAATTCCTTCTACTGTTCTTACTAATTTCTCCACCTTTTCGGAAGGATCCTTCGCATACAGGAGTCCGTAAGGCATTTTATAGTCCCATTCCACCGGAAGGATCTTCATGAGCGGATGTACGCTCTCCCAGCTTTTGATGGCAAGCAGCATGTCATTACTGTTCTCACAGCGGTTGAAAATATCGACGTTGTAGAAATCAAAATCTGCGATGGTGATCTCCGGATATTTCTCTGTCAATTCTGCTCTGAGTGCATCCACATAGCAGCTCCAGCCTTTCCTCATCATAAGGAGCCGCTCCCCTTTCAGATCCTCCGGGGTCAGCACCTTTTTCCCCGCAAGTCTGTGATGCAGGGCTACCGCCACGCAAAAAGGTTCTCTGGACAGCTCCACGCCGTTGCACTTACGCAGTTCCAGCATGGTCTCATCAAAGATTCCAGCGATCACGTCTATATTCTGTCCCAGATTTGCAAGGATCTCTCTGGCATTCTCCGGGGTATTCTCAAAGGGAACCAGTTTAAACTTGACCTTGGGATACTGCTCCTGGATCCTGGGCCAGAGTTCCACAAAGACCTGCGGCGGTGTCATGGGTGAAATTCCCACCCGGATCACATCATCTTCGTCATTCCCGGCTTTTTTCGCTCTCTCGATAGCTTCTTTACTGTAATTTACCATATATTTTGCATCCTGATAGAGGGATTCTCCCGCCGCCGTCACCACAAGACCTCTGTGGGTTCTGGCAAAAAGCTGTACTCCAAGATTATTTTCCAACGAATTGATCTGCTTGATCACCGCCGGTGGGGAAATATACAGTTTGTCCGCTGCCTTGCTGAAACTGCCTGCTTCCACCACACAAATGAAGGTATCCAACTGGGGATTGTACATCATTTCTGTTACCTCCTTCTATTGAAAAGGTCTCTTTCTTCCTACGACCAACATTATTGCATCATATAGTGTGATTGTAGCAGTCGGTAGTAGCTACCGGTCAATGGTTTTTATATTTTTTTAAGAAAAAACGGTGAAGCCTGTTGACTCCACCGTCGTATTCTTACCCTTTATGTTATTTCAAACTCTATTTGCAAATCTGCCGATTTACAGGTGTTCCAGCAATCCGCTGATCCCCTGTTCCTCATAAATATCCTTGTAATACGCTACTTCTTCCTGAATCAGCTGATCGATGACCTGCATGCCAAGAAGTTCTACAGGCGCCTTGTCATCGGTCATGAGGTAATCTCCGGCCACGTAGGCACTGCTGTTGTCCGCTACCCGCTGCATCATGTTCTGCAGTCCCGCATCTGACAGATTCTCCACATGATCGGATAATACTTCTATCATATCACTGTGCTGGGAAGCAAACAGTTCGCGGTTGGTGGAGCCTGCCACGTCTACAGTATAGACATTGTCAAATACGTTGACAATGGTGTCGGCAAGGTACTGATTGATATCCCCTTCCTTGTTGCCGTGCATGTTCATATTGACTACCATGACACCACCGTCCTTCAGATGATCTTTGACCATGGTAAAGAATTCCACGGAAGACATCTGGAAAGGAATGGTGATGTCCTGATAGGCATCCACCATGATGACATCATAGGTGGTATCCACCGCCTGCAAAAAAGCCCTGCCGTCATAGGTGGTCACCTTCACATCCTCCGGCAGGGAAAAATATTCTCTCGACAGCTCCGTGATCTTTTCGTCGATCTCCACGCCCTCGATATTCATATCGCCGAAATATTTCCGTCACTGGGTCGCATAGGTTCCGGTTCCCATACCAAGGATCAGTACATCCATGTCCTCTACCGGTTTATCCGGCACCATAAGGGGCGCCGCCATGGCATAGTCATAATACATGCCGGTAAGTCCCCCTTCTTTCATATAGAGGGATTGGACACCGAACAGCACGTTGGTGGACAGGACCACCTGTCTGTCCGTCTCCGATACCTGCAGATAATTATAGATGGACTCTCCTTCGTAGGTCAGATCCTTCTGCCAGAAAGCAAAGGAATCCGAATATCCCAGACCACAGCATAAAATAAAGATCAGTACCGATGCTGCAATCTTTTTCTTTCCCGTATGCTGGCAGATAAAGTAAATCGCAGACAGCAGGATCAGAATTCCGGAAAAGATCAGAAATGTAATGGAGGTTCCCACCGCCGGGATTGTCACGAAAGTCGGTACGAAGGTTCCGATGATGCTTCCCACGGTATTGAATGCACCTAAAGTTCCCACGGTCTGTCCGCTGTCATCCAGACTATCCACGGAATATTTTACCAGCGAAGGGGTCACAGTTCCCAGTAAAAACAAGGGGAACACGAAGATCACCATGCAGGCTGCAAACGCCGCAATGATGAGGAAATTGTTGCTGACGGTAAAGATCAGCAGTGCGGAGATTCCAAGGATAATGTACTTGCCCACCACAGGGATCAGGGCAATCCAGATGGCCGCGATCAGGATCCTGCCGTAGAGTTTGTCCGGGTTCGGGGACTTGTCCGCACTTTTACCTCCGTAGATATTGCCCAGCGCCATGGCGATCATGATGGTGCCGATGACAATGGTCCATACGATCTGGGAAGAACTGAAATACGGAGCCAACAGTCTGCTGGCTCCCAGTTCCACCGCCATGACGGACATCCCGGCGAAGAACTCTGTGAGATACAAGAACAGCTTATTTTTCAAAATTCCTGAATGATTCATAAGTGTTGTAATCCTTTCCGCATTGACAGTGCGTCTATGCTACGTTATGATTTTATCACACGGTAGTAACTACCGGTCAATACTTTTTTGTAACTTTTCAGAGCCATGCAAAACTGCGTTCTGCGAATGCTTGCATTCAGTCAGATAAGCAGTTTTATATGGCGAAGTAGCCACATGAGCAAAAAGGAAGCCATTTTATGTATTCTATGAAAGAAGCCTGTGCCCTGACCGGCATGACCTATGAGAACTTAAAATTTTACTGCAAGGAGGGACTGGTACCCAACGTGAAGCGGGACAGCCGCAATTATCGTGTCTTCGATGACCACGATATCAAATGGATCCAGAGTCTCGGGTGCCTCAGAAACTGTGGTCTCTCCATCGCCGAAATGAAAGAATATCTGCATTTATGTCTGGAGGGCGAATCCTCCATTCCCGCCAGAAAAGACATCCTCTCCCGGAAAAAAGAAGCACTGTTAACCTCCATGCAGCAGCTGCAGGAGGCCGTGGACTACATCGACTGGAAACAAGGATTCTATGATGACGTGTTATCCGGAAAGACCGCTTATTACAGCAATCTTATCCCTGAGACGACACCGGATGCTTCCGAAAGTACAGCTTCCTGAAACTGTTTGCGCAATCTAAAAAGCGGCCATGCGATTAAAGCATAGCCACCATGAAAACTCACCTCTGTTATTACCGGATCAAAAGCAACCATGCCATTCCATAATAGGTTACCACTGCCACCAGATCGTTTACCGTGGTGATCAGGGGACCGGATGCCACTGCAGGGTCTACCTTGATCTTATGGAAAAACATGGGGATCACCGTACCTACGGCACTGGAGATCGCCATTGCCACTAAGAGGGAGACTCCCACGCAGCCGGAGATTCCAAAGGCTCCCATCCAGGTATAACCTTTGAAGAAATGCACATACACTCCTAAGCACAGAAGCGCCATCACGCCCAACAAAATACCATTTAAGGAACCGGTCTTTACCTCCTTGACCACCAGCTGGAACTTCTGTTTTCCCGTCAGATTTTCATCCATCAATACGCGGATAGTTACTGCCAGGGACTGGGTTCCCACATTTCCCGCCATATCCAGCACCAGCGACTGGAAGCAGATCACAATAGGAAGCACCGCCACCACATTTTCAAAAAGTCCCACCACAGAAGACACTCCCATACCTAAGAACAGCAGAATGATCAGCCAGGGCAGACGCTTTTTCATACTCTGGACTATGGGCTCCTTCAGATCCTCTTCTGCGGTCAGACCTGCTAACTTTGCATAGTCCTCGCCCATCTCATTGTCTACTATTTCGATCAGGTCTTCGGATGTGATGACACCGAGGATCTTCTTATCTTCTGACAATACGGGAATCGAGTCCTCAGCATAATCCAGGATCCGGTCCATACAATCATCGATCTTCTCATGATCGGTCACATAAGGATAAGATTTCAACACCAGATCTTCCAGATGTGTATTTTCTCTTGCCCGGATCAAATCCTTCAGATCAATGGCTCCAGCGAAAACACCCTTTTCATCTACCACATAGATGGTCATGATATTGTCGTTTTCTCCTGCCTGCTTCACCAGCTCGCTCATAGCCTGCTTGATGGTCAGGTCTTCCGGGATGCAGATGTAGTTCGTTGTCATGCAGCTGCCGATCTCTTCCTCATCGTACGACAGCAGCATCTTCACATCTTTTTTTGCATCCTCGTCCAGCATCCGGACAATCTGTTCCTTCTCCTCCGGATCCAGATCTTCCAATAGGTCAACAGCATCATCGGAATCCATCTCGGAGATCACTCTCGCAGCACTCTCCACGGACAGTTCCCGGATATACTTACGGGGTTCCTCAATGTATTTGAAGATTTCTGCGACCTTCTGCGCTCCCAACAGGTGATACAGTCGCTTCCGTTCTTCCTCTGTCATCCCCGCCATCATATCGGCAATATCGTTCTTATGATAATTTAAGAGGAAATCCAGGATCTCCTCATCCGTTTTCTCGCTACGGAATAATTCTGCCAGTTCGGAATATTTCTTGTTCATAATCTTATTCTCCTTTCTCGTTCTCATTCTTCGATGCAACGTAAAGGGCAAAACAAAAGAAGCATCACACGATGCTTCCTCTGCATGAATCTCTATGCACAACAAATCAAAGTACGACCGTCACTTTCCACAGACAGCTGTACCATGCTTGCAGGAAAAAGCACCGTGTTTTCTACTTCGCCCATAACCATCGCAACTGTCCATGAAATTCACCTCCAACTTGTTTTTTCCGTGGTTATCGTAGCACTGTGCCATTTATTTTGCAAGCTGTTTTTCTTATTTTTTACTTACCGGATAAAGATAAATTCTATCTGTCTCAACTCTCATGGCATTCCCTTTAGTAATGAATCACCAGCATTCTGCATTCTTCGCAGCATTCTGCTTCTATTTGTGTTCTGTGACTGGGTTTGAGCTTTGTAATTTCTACAAAACCATCTGCATTTTTTGCATTCTCAAATACTCCGGGAACTTCATTTGCGAAGCTGAAAGCTCCATCCTTACTGCTGAATAAATACCCTTTTCTCATTTCTTTTCCACAATTTGAACACTTCATATTCTAATCCTCCGCAACCATTTTTCTGCTTAGTTCCAGCGCACTTTTTAACTGACTTTCAAACTTTTCTGCCTGTATCAGGGCAATGCCTTCTTCATCGCCCAATACCACCAGCCGGGAACCCTCCTGCAATCCATACTTGTCTCTCGCCTCTTTCGGAATTACGATCTGTCCGCGATTGCCCAGCTTTATCGTTCCCCATAAAAATTTTCCTTCCGGTGGCGGAGCCATTTTGGTATTCCCGACTTTTTCATCATAGTGCATCAAAGCATCCAGCTTAATTCCGTAGAAGGATGCAAGTCTGTCACATTTTTCAATATCCGGAACCGTCTCCCCCTGCTCCCATTTAGCATAAGACTGTCTTGAAATTTCCACTACTTCTGCCACTTGTTCCTGTGTGAGTCTCTTTAAATTACGTAGCATCACAAGATTCTCTGACAACATGATCACCACTTCCTTTCTGACATCTTCATTATAGGTTCTGTCGGATTAGATTTACACCATACAAACTTGTCAGCTTTTTCGGATCTGTGTTAACTTTGGTTGCTTTATCCATTCCTGTGCCATGCTGCCGATCGCCGATGCAAATTCATTTTTTACTTTTTCCTTATCGTCTGCGCCATCATATACGCTGTAATAAAAATACATCGTTGCATAAAATCAGACTGCGTTCTCTTCGGCATGCGCAATTCCCATGCTCTCAAATAAATATTTCACATATACGGCGGGTCCGGACGAAAGATATTGCTGATATAATCCCTGCATCTCTTCACTCCGAAACTGCTCTATTGTCAGCATCTTCCGAAACGATGATGCGAAATCATCCTCTGTCCAGTATGCAAACATAGACTTGCTATATTCGACAAATTCCTCCAAAGACACTGTCTTGTACTGATCCGGCATACTCTCTTTATTATCTTCCGGCATGTCATACTCTGCAGCCTGCTCGCTGTCTCCCTGCTCCATGCGCTCTACAATGCAGTCAAAAATATCTCTTTTACTCTTGTAATGGCGATATAATGCTCCTTTCGTCATGTCAAGCTCTCCGGCGATCTGACTGACTGAGACAGCTTCATAGCCATCTCTGGCAAACAGATGCAGAGCTACCGTTAATATTTCTTCTTTTCTATTTCTCATGTGGAATCTCCTCCCTGTAAGTGGATTCTCTTCCGAACAAAGTCTGTATTTTCTTATTCTTTTGTGACCAGTCCCTGTTTATATGATATTCTCCTCGTATATTGCATATTTCTGTTTTCTTTCGTCTGGTCAAACTTAGTTTTCCAACCAGGAAAACCTCAGCTCCGGGTACTTTCTCATACACTTTCAAAATAACCTTCGCCAAATAGTCACGCTATATCATACATCTCTCGGCAGATCTTTTTTCCGCTTTCCGTCCGGAAAATATTCCGGTAGGCGTTCTGCAAGGCTTCTTCAGACAGTTCGTCCTCACACATGTTTACAAGGAAATCCGCTTCCACCAGAATCTGATAATCGATTCCATCTATATTATTGTAGGTATGATGATGGGTGATCAGATACTGTACCCGTTCGGAAACTTCTCTGGAAAAACCAAGCTCTGCCAGCAGCTTTTCGGCAATGGCCGGGCCTTCTTTTTCTTGTAATTTTCCGTTACAGTTTCCGTATTTTTCTTCACACAGATGGATGCCGATATCGTGAGTCAGTGCTGCTGTCTCCAAAATAAATAAGGTCTTGGCATCCACATTCTCCATTTCCGCAATCAGTTTTGCATAGCTGTGTACCTTGCAAAAATGCTGAATGCGCTTTGCATCTCCATGGTAAAGTCCGATCATTGCCATATGTAATTTGTTGATCATTTTATTTTCCTCCTGCCTCCGAAATATCCTACTGGATCTTTGATACAATGCCTTCTTCCGTCAGTGTCTGCAAACATTCCTGTGCATCTTCATCATGCATCATCTGCCACACCTGCTCCATACCGGGTGCCAGCGGCTTCTTCAAAAACTCTTCTCCGGAGATCCAGTAGACCTTTCCCTCCTCGGATGAGATCAATTTTCCTTCATATTCCGACGTTTTATATAAAAAGCCCACATTCTTTATATCCCCTGTCATCCAGTGATAAATGCCGGTCAGTCTTGGATTTTGAATCGTCAGTCCGGTCTCCTCATAGATTTCCCGGATCACCGACTCCCTAAAGGTCTCCCCAGGCTCCACATGCCCGCCGGGAAACGTCGTTCCCGAATAATTCTTTCCAACCTTGTCCAGTGCCACCACATTACCTTCTTTATCATAGACCATACACATATTCATAAAAATTACTTTTTCAATTCCAGCCATTACTCTCACTCATTTCTCTAAGATAAACTTAATATAACATAATCTTAATATAACATAATCTTGCTATAGCAGCAAATTGAGTTAGTGTAACTTGAGAGTTAAATGAATAGTTGCTTTAAAATCCACGCAGAAAGGACTGCCTGCCCCGGACTCGGATGCTAGCTACAACTGTGGATTTTCTAAAGGAAAGTGGCCAA
>ENA-ORRZ01000053-ORRZ01000053.1-human-gut-metagenome-genome-assembly--contig:-NODE-53-length-106017-cov-17.160076_pt1 | contig 106017 bp, 84 predicted proteins | sample MGYA00242185_ERZ509152 | MGnify/ENA primary metagenome ERZ509152 (study PRJEB26280, sample SAMEA2338668) | human gut metagenome | biome: human gut; feature: human-associated habitat; material: faeces... | reverse complement strand
ATAAGATAAAAAGGCTTTCAGCCTTAGGTTATGTTACATTATTGTTACCTATATATACACTCATTGTTACCGATACAAATTAAATCTAAACACTTACTTATTTACTTAACTTATTATATATACATTATCAATACTTATTATACATACATTATCCATTGTCAACCATCAATTATAAAATCCATGAAGTAAGTCCCTACATCAACTGGATTTATTTTTTCCATGCCTGGGGCTTTCAACCCAAGTTTGCGGCAATAGCCGATATCCACGGTTGCGATTCCTGCCGTGCCATGTGGCTTGCGGCTTTTCCTCAAGAAGAGCGTGCCAAAGCCGCCGAAGCCATGCAACTGTTTAAGGAAGCCAACAGAGTACTCAACCGATTGGATGAGGTAATTACGGTGCAATGCATTTACAGGCTGTGCAGCGCCAATGCGGAAGGGGACAATCTCCTTATCGAGGATACGGTGTTCCCTCTGCTCCGTCAGCAGACCCCTCACCCGGACGGAAGTCCGTTTCTCTGCCTGAGCGATTTCATACGGCCTCTCTCGTCCGGGGTGGCAGACACGATAGGCCTTTTCGCATCTTCCGTCAGTACGGAAAGTGAAAACTACTACAAAGACGACCCTTACAAACATCTCCTCGTACAGACCCTGACAGACCGGCTTGCCGAAGCCGCGACAGAAAAGATGCACGAACATGTGCGCAAAGCGGTCTGGGAATATGCTCCCGACGAATCGCTTTCCATTCCGGACTTGCTGGCTGAGAAATATCAAGGTATCCGTCCGGCGGTAGGCTATCCTTCCCTACCCGACCAATCCGTAAACTTCATATTGGATGAACTGCTGGATATGAAACAGATAGGTATCACACTCACCGAAAACGGGGCCATGTATCCGCATGCTTCTGTATGCGGTCTTATGTTTTCACATCCCCGGTCACACTATTTCGCCGTAGGCAAGATTGGTGAAGACCAACTGGAAGATTATGCCCGCCGACGCGGTAAGCCGATTGATGAAATGCGAAAGTTTCTTGCAGCCAACCTGAAGAGTTAAGAACCGGGAGTGTGATTTTCCGGTTTCCGTTACGACAAACAAATAAAAAGCGATTCGAGAAACAATACAATGGAAAATATAGAACAAGAGTTTATGTCCGTCATACGGGAATATGAGCGCGTCATCTATAAAGTGTGTTACCTGTACACCACTCCGAACGCGACTCTTAGCGACCTGTACCAGGAAGTAGTACTCAACATCTGGAAAGCTTTTCCTAAATTCAGAAGGGAATGTAAAGTCTCGACGTGGATTTACCGTATCGCCTTGAATACCTGTATCAGCTTCATACGGAAAGAAAAGAACATTCCGGAGATTGTAACCCTCACACAGGAAGCTGACCGCAGCGAAGAGGACGACGAGACGCAAGCCATGTTACGGCAACTCTACCGGATGATAAACCGGCTGGGGCAACTGGAAAAGTCTATCATCCTGCTTTATTTGGAAGAGAAGAGTTATGAGGAGATTTCCGAAATCACCGGACTGACCGTAACCAATGTGGCTACCAAACTCAACCGTATTAAAGACAAACTGAAAAAGATGAACAAGGAGGAATAATATATGGAACTGGACGAACTGAAAAAATCATGGAATGCATTGGATGCACAGTTGCAAAAGGAACCTATCGCCAATGAAAAACAAATAAAGGAACTGCTTGCAAGCTATAAAACAAATACCCGGCGCAGCCTGAGGCGGCTCGTTGTCCTGCAACGCTTCTCGCTTGGAGTAGGTGCGGTGGGGCTGGCCGTCATCCTGCTGATATGGCTTTTGCTACCTACTTTCGGCTTCAATGAACACTTGCAAAACAAGACTGCCATATTTCTGGCTTTCATCACCGTCACCATCCTCGGCGGTATGTGGTGGGACCGTAAAACTTACCTTTGGAACAGGAATACCCGGGTGGATGAGATGTCCGTAGCCGAAGTAAGCCGGCGCATGGCCACGTTCCGTTACTGGACTCACTACGAAGTGTGGGCAGTAGCTGTCTGGGCCGTTATCTTCACCGCACTGTTCTACTGGGTAATGGATTACTACACGATGCCTCTCATAGCGCAAGCCGCCATGCTGGGATTCTGCGTCATCTGGGACGTAATTCTTATTTATTTCATCTATAAAAAGGTTGTTTATAAGCATCTCGACAGTATTAAAAAGAATATAGAAGAACTCGAAGATATATGCACCGAATAACTCTTATACTCATTTTATTCCTGCTTCTGCCGGATATGTACATCTACCTGGTGTACATCGTAAAGAAAACGCGTAACATAGTCTGGCGCAGTACGTATTGGCTTCCCACCGCTATGTTGGTGGCCATATACATGTATTATATCTATATGACAGGGGATAATGCCCTTTCACATCATCCGCAAGGCATCGGCAGGCTGGCAGTGGCCGTGATGCTGTTTGCCGTTCCGAAAACGGTGTTTATGCTTTGCTCGCTGCTGGGTATATTGATGCGGGGAATCAGCCGGCTTCTGTCGCTCGTCATTTTCCGTACGCCGTTCAGAAGCCCCCGCTCTCCTTTCGTCGCACACCGGCTTCCTTACACACTGCTCGGATTGATATTAGGGGTAATCAGTTTTGTCAATATTCTTTACGGAACCATTGCGGGTATCACACGCTTTGAGGTAAAGGATGTCGAATATCGCTCGGCCAACATACCCAAAGGCTTTGACGGTTATCGCATCCTTCAGCTGTCGGATATACATATAGGCAGCTGGCTGGGGAATCCGGAAGCTGTCCGGCATTTGGTGAAGCTGGTGAATGAGCAGAAAGCAGACCTTATTGTCTTTACCGGTGATTTGGTTAATCAGCAAAGCCACGAGCTGGACGGCTTCAAGGAGATACTTTCCCGGCTCCATGCTCCCGACGGAGTATATTCTATTCTCGGCAATCATGATTACGGGACTTACTACCGCTGGCGTAACCGAAAAGAGGAAGCGGCCAATTTGGAGTATTTAATAGAACAGCAAAAAGAGATGGGCTGGAAAATGCTGAATAACGAACATGACATTTTATATCATAAGGGCGACAGCATAGCATTGATAGGTGTCGAGAACGATGGGGAGCCGCCTTTCTCACAATTCGCCGATTTGCCCAAAGCCATGCAGGGCACGGAAGGCATGTTCCGTATCCTGCTCAGCCACAACCCTACGCACTGGCGACGCGAAGTCCTGCCGGGCTCGGATATAGAGTTAACCCTTTCCGGACATACGCACGCCATGCAGATGGAAATGTTCGGACATTCGTTAGCTTCTCTCATCTACCCGGAATGGGCAGGCATGTACTACGAAGGCAAACGAGCCTTGTATGTCAATGTCGGCATAGGATATGTGGGACTGCCTTTCCGCTTCGGTGCATGGCCCGAAATCACCGTTATAAAATTAGTTAGCGAGAATGAGTGACAAAATCTAAAAAAGGTCTATCTTTGTGGCAATAAAATCCAAAACCTATGAAGATACTCTATAATATTTATCAGATTTGCTTTGCACTGCCTATATTATTGGTGCTGACTATTCTTACCGCACTGGTCACAATTGTCGGTTCCTTATTGGGTGGCGCTCATTTCTGGGGATATTATCCGGGTAAAATATGGTCACAACTGATTTGCTATCTCCTGCTTATTCCGGTAAAAATAAACGGACGGGAGAAGCTCCATAAACGTACTTCTTATGTATTTGTCCCCAATCATCAGGGTTCTTTCGATATTTTCTTGATTTATGGCTTTCTGGGAAGAAACTTTAAATGGATGATGAAGAAGAGCCTGCGTAAGATTCCATTCGTGGGCAAGGCTTGCGAAAGCGCCGGGCACATTTTCGTAGACCGTTCCAGCCCCCGGAAAGTACTGGCTACCATGCGTCAGGCAGAGGCTTCCTTAAAGGACGGAGTATCATTAGTGGTATTCCCCGAAGGTGCACGCACATTCACCGGACATATGGGGTACTTCAAGCGAGGGGCTTTCCAATTGGCAGACGAACTGCAATTGGCGGTAGTGCCTGTGACGATTGACGGTTCGTTCGAGATACTTCCCCGTACCGGCAAGTGGATACACCGTCACCGCATGATACTGACGGTTCATGAACCGATTGCTCCCAAAGGACAAGGGGCGGAGAATATCAAAGCGACTATGGCGGAAGCTTATACAGCGGTAGAAAGCGCATTGCCTGAACAGTATAAGGGGATGGTGAAGAATGAAGACCAGGACAGATAACTCCTATCGTAGTTCTTTAACTTAAAACAACAGGATAGTAGATGAAAATCACTATCTTAGCACATAGCTTTCTCAAAAAAGCATATTGACAAAAACCAAACTGGGACTATTTGTCACTCCATTATGACTATTCATACATACCAGTATTCTCATAAGAACTAATTTTGCGCACGTAAATCTTTAGAGATAGGGACTTAAGAGATATTTTTAAGTTTAGTATAGCTTATAATCGTATAGCAGAATAAGTCAATAATATAGTATTACAGAAGGATAATTGAACAACCTAAAAATAAATTTCTAAAATAAAAAGAATTGGGATGTTTATTTTAGGTAGCATACCAATTGTAAAGTGTTAAAGATTAAGTACAAATTATTAATTTATAAAAAGTATGAAGAAGAAAAAAAAGTATGAAAAGCCAGTACTTAAGATCATAGAAGTAGAATTAAGTTGTTGTATTGCCGCTTCTCCTTTTGTCACGGGGGGTAGCAATTCTGCTGATCCATTTAATGGTAACGACTACACAGACAAAGTAATAGAAAAAGGTGATGTAGTACATGACGGAAGTTGGGGTGGCAGAAGTAACTAATTATAATAAAGAACATTGTAATATGAAACATTTAAAAAAAATATTATCCATTGCCATTATTGCAAGTGGAATAATGTCGGGATGCTCCTCTGAAGATATTTTGGATGATATATCCAAAGGAGAAAATAATATAGATTTATCAAATCTTAATTGGATAGAAGGAAGTATTTCAACTCAAGTACAGCAAGGAAGTGAAGCCAATGGCAGTATAAATACTAGATCTGAAAAAGAAGTTGACGAATATGGGAATCCTCCCAGTAAACTCCCTGATAATATCGATATTTATATAGCGCGTTACATTGGTAAAGACAATAGCTTAGATGAGAAAAAAGTAATTCCTATTACAAAAATTGGTTCTGAATACAAATATAAATACGCAATAGAAGAAGATACAAACGGTATATTGTGGGCTATTGTTAGTAATAATGAAGAAAAGGATACATTAAAAATTCTTGTAAGGGAGGATCCAAATATTGATTCTAAAAATCCTAAAGACTGTTTCTTTTTTACGACTTATAATCCTACATATAATCCCGAAGATGATCCCGAAAAGAATGCAGGTTCTAATTTTTATCTTCCAAAAGTAAAAAAAGAAGATGACCGTTATTTTGAAGGAAACGCTTATGTAGAATATGGTGACAGCCTATTCTCCTCAGATGGACATTTTTTTATCAAGAATCCATCGGGAACAACAATATCTGAAAAAGCAAAACTCTATTATGCAGTTCAAAATTCAGCCACAGGTAAACCAGTTACCGATGAATCAAGCATAACAATGAAGCGTATGACCACAGTTATGACATTATGTACAATGGTTGTAGAGAAATATGAAAATCATTATCCTTCTTCAATAAGCACAATTAATCAAAACTCGACACCAGAGGAAATGATTAAAGAAACAGATAAATTATTTCATGCAGCCTTAAAAACAAGACAAGCTAAATTAAACGAAGAAGGAAAAGATATTCAACTGGATTATGAAATTAGTGTTGGTGATTTCTTCACACGAAAAAAAGTATTGAATTTTTTTCCTGTCCATTATAATTTTATAACAGGACCTGAAACGAACAGTACAGATAGAGGAACATTTTATCTATGCAATTTAAATTATCCGGCATGGATGGATGAAGCTAGAAATTACACATTTGGTGACGCTGAAAGCCGATCCACCGTATACGGTATTTCAAGTAGTTGTGATAATCACCCTTTCATACCTATTATTAGAGCTACAACCATCCAAGATGCAACATTAAGACTTTATATGGGAATTAGAAAGCTTAACACCCCTGAAAATGCGCCACAAAATTTATTAACAGTAGATGTTCAGACTGATCGCACTGGAATCAGTTTAGAACCCAATAAAAATCATCAGTACTACTTGATGTTTACTATTGAAGATCTGGTAGATTTAGCTGTAGTAGATGCTGAAATGAAGGCTGAAATGAAAGAACAAGGAATTATAACACGTAGTTCATCAGACAAGGCAGATCTTGTACTGTCATCAAATCGACTAATTCTTAGATAAAATTTTATAATTACTCAAAAAAGGCTACAGACGTTTATAAAACCGCCTGTGGTCTTTTTTTAATATTAACCCCATACCAATGAAAATCACTTTAAAAACAGATTTTACCATTCACAATATTGCAGGAGAAAAAGTTCTCATTAATGTAGAGCAACGGGTTGATTTCTCAAAAATGCTAATGCTCAATGATACCGCTGCATGGGTTATCGCAGAACTCCAAAAACAACCTGCCACACCGGAAAAACTCACCCAGAGATTAACAGAAATATACGATGTCAGCCTAAAGGAAGCCCAAGCCGACATAAAAAAACTACTCTGGCATCTAGAAGAACAAGGAATAGTAATCATTGAAGAATAAAGTAAGAACAAAATCACTGAAACAGCATTCTTCCAAAGGTCTACTTTGCTGGACTAAAGTAGATTTTACAAGCATAAACCTCTCCTTTACAAATAAAAGCATACAATAATTTGCTACAAAAAAGGAGAGAAGACTTTCCTGATAGACCAACTGTCGAACAGAGAAAGATACGACATCACTTATCAGGAAAACGGAACAATGCTTCCTAAAAAATAATCAAACAATTATAGACTTCCAAAAATTTAAAGAGCGAATAACTTTGCTGAATGAAGTTTATAACATAAAAGATAAAGCTCCCCATATAAGATATGTACTGTACAAGGAAACCTATTGACTAGTTAAAGAGTAATAAAGAAATACAACTTGCAGAAAACGAATATTTTCTGCATCTAAGAGCTAGAAACGATTGGAGTTATATTCTTACTACCCCATCGCACTTCTCTGCCACCGCCGGATGATGCGTAATAAAGATAAACGTCTTCCCCCCATAATCCCGACGTAAATTCCCTAATAGCAATCGTTCCGTTTCCGGGTCGAGCGCAGAAGTCGCTTCATCCAATAGCAGAATATGCCCCGGACGAAGCAATGCACGAGCAATAGCAATACGCTGTGCCTGTCCCTCACTGAGTCCACCGCCTTGTTCGGTTAGCAGAGTATCTATCCCGTCCGGAAGTGAGAACACAAAATCGGCAACTGCCGTACGTAAAGCATGGTTCATGTCTTCTTCCGTAGCTTCAGGATTGCCCATCAAAAGGTTTTCACGAATAGTGCCGCTAAACAGAGTATTCCCTTGGGGTACATAAGTAAAATTACAGCGCGTGGACGGAGAAACAAGGCAAGCCTCTTCCTGCAACGACTGCGGCTGCGTATACGAACACGATTGCAACTGCGAATGCGAGCGAAGCACAATGCTCCCCTCTTCCGGCAGTGCAAGAGCAAGCAACATACGCACCAAGGTTGTTTTCCCTCTGCCGGTTTCCCCCATTACAGCCGTACAGCTACCCGCCGGAAACTTACAGGAAAAATGGCTGAATACAGGTGCCTCGCCTTCCACATAGCGAAACGTAATATTATCGATTTCCACATCGGGAGTTTCAGTAAAGCGCATACTTTCCTCACCGCTTTCTTCCGGCAACCGCTCCAGCTCTTTCAATCGGTCTATAGCCACAAATACCTGTGCAAAGGAAGGTATCAGCCGGGAAAGGTCCAACACAGGACGCTGTACTTTCCCCACCAGCTGAAGAAAAGCGGCCATTGTACCGAAAGTTATAGCCCCCGTACTGAGACTGACACTACCCCACAGAAAAGCGGTAAGATACCCCCCGGAAAAAGCCAGCGATACAAAAGAACGTGCGGCAAGCGAAAATCGTGTACGTCCCAGAACCTGATTGCGTAGCGTATCTTGCCATTCGTCCAACTTACTGATACGGTTACTACTCTGTTCCAATGTCTTTATAACCATCCTATGTTGCAAACTCTCCTGAATAACAGCCTGTATCAGGCTGTCACTTCTGCGAATTTTATGCGTATAGCGATGAATACGTTTCATATAATAACGGCTACCCAGCAGAAACAACGGAAAGACGGCTACCACAATCCACGGCAGAAACGGGTCTAAATAACAAAAGAATAAAAAGGCCGCCAGCAACTGCACTCCGGTCACCACCAGTGACGGAAAAGACCCGGTAAGCAATCCCACTACCGATGAAACATCCTGCTCCACACGATTCACAATATCTCCGGTATGGAACCGTTCCAGTTCATTCCAGCGGCTATGCAGCAGGCGGGTAAAAAGACGGTGTCTCAGCGTATTTCCCAGCTCAATCTGCATACGTATGTCCACCCAACTGTCAACAATATTACAAAGCAACTGCAATACAAGCAAAGCGACCAGCAACAGAGCCGCCCCCGGCAAACTGCCCGTAACCGTCCCCGTAGCAATATCTATCACATATTTAGATACCCCGATAAAGGCCAGGGAAAACAATACGGACAATGCTCCCAGCGCACAACTCACCAAAACCGCCCAACGCTGTCCGGCAGAAACTCTCCACAAATAGCAGATTTTATCTTTCAGATTCTTCCCTGTAAGAGCAGGTATCAAGTCGTCTTTCATCACTCAATATTTATAATCGTCTATACAATGCCAGCAAATACCGGCGACAAGGCGCCAGCCTCACCCAACAATAAGAATACGTGCGCCACAACACACCGTCGGCGGCATACCTCTTACCTTTCCGCATCACGGCAATCACCTTTCCTGCAACTTGTGCAGGAGTAGTTTCCTCGGTTTGTCGCAGGTTGCCATCACCTTGCAATATAAGTTTCTCATCCCTGCGGGCTATAATACGATGCAACACAAACCGCCCTTCCATGTCCTTTGCCAATACGGTAACTCCGGTTTGTAGCTCCTCAGGAACAAAACCACCCAAAGTAACACAGTCACGACCATCCGCCAAAAAAGGATTCATACTGTTTCCCCGCACAGGAATAGTCACCGAATGTCCTTGCTCAATCAGCCGTGCCACCTCCGGCAATATCACTTCATTATCAAAAACCTTTTTCACCATCTGTACACGTTCAGTTCTAAAAAAAGAGTATCCGTTGAAAAAAGAAGGCCGCCTCATTAAATCCTGAGGCGGCCCGCAAACAAACAAAACAAACAAGAAAGTCTTTTATGACTTTCCGTTCAGGCATTCCCGCTTCGCTAAGCAGGAATGCGAACTCGTCTCACGACGACATAGGACGTTATGTCTATTTATTTGTCAACCACATAGTGTATTTTAACTTTCACACAGCGATTCAATTTTGCATTCAGTCCCTGTGTACTCTTATCATTCACGGTGGCAATAGGATCGGTCAGTGTGTTGAGAGAGAAATTGCTTCCCACCACTTTCTTGAACCGCTCGTTTTCCTTCAGCCATTTGATAACCGAATAAGCACGGTTGTGAGCCAATGTCTTATTACGTTCCAAACCTACATTGGCAGCATCCTTACCCGTGTAGTTGTCCTGGCTGGTAGCCAATCCCTCAGCCTGTACGTGCAGTATTCTTCCCTCTTCAAAGATTCTCTTCAGAGCGCTCACGGCAGCGGAGTCGGCAAACTGTCCGGTATAACCTTCGTTACCCTCGATAGCTGCATATATATCGGCAAAGCTGAACAGTTCGGCATCAGTATCCGGTTTCATGTTTTCTTTCACCAATCCGAGGCCGGCATGCGCATTCAAGCCATAAGAAGTGCTCTCTTTATAATTGTCTCCACTCATCAAGCTTTGATTCTTGGTAGCATTATCCACACGATAGTACCAAGCCTTGTTCCCGCTGTATACAGGAGCATAGTAATATCCGTTTTTCTCTTTAAAGGCATTCATGCTTTCGGCGTCCATATCCAGTGAAATAGGTGAGGAAGATATTTCATAACCGCGTGAAACACCTGCCATATCAGCCGACTTGCCGGCTTCATCCGTAGCCACATCCGTAGTACGCAATGTCGACAGCGAAGCGCCCGATGCCAGACGTGCAGCTACCGCATCATTGTCCTCGAACTTCTTCTGAGTGAAAATACCCGATGCCAAGTAATCGATGGAGTTCACTGCAGCATCAAACACTACCGGAGCATCATCCCGTCCTGAATAGTTGTTCGGGAAGAACACATAAAATACCATTGACTTATATTCAGGACAATCGCTGATAATCTGATTGATGACGGGACGGGTAATATACACCGGTTTCGCACAAGGCGCACATCTCTCCCAACCGCGTTTCTTGAAGTAATAAGTCATACCGATACGGATACCCGTATTACTGTCGAACCACTTGCTACCTTCGGCAACAGCCTTATTGGTTACACCATCAAAATTAGTCTGAAACAGGGTAGTATACAATTTCAGGTCTAAAGACAGATTTTTCTTTTTGGAGAAGAAACGGCTGTACTGCATTTCCAGGTGTCCACTCCACTCATTACGCTGCTGAGGAATATCTCTGTGATGCAAAGCGCCGATACCCGCAGAAAAGATAAACTGGTTCATCAGTTTGTCGGAATCGATACCTTCGTATCCGCAGAAAAGACGGGACAGGTTGAACATAACATTGGCATTCAAATCCCACCATTTGTTCTTCGTCTTCCAATAAGGAACACCGTCACTATTTATTAGAATCTGTCCGTATGTAAAGGGAGTCGGTTCCTTGCTATATCCGCGAGAGTTACCCATACCGAACTGGAGTTTTACACCGATGCCCGGAGTGAACCACTTACCCACACCCACATTAAAGTCGGGAGAAAGTTTTCCTGCAAAATCTTCTACCTTGCCATAGTCACCAAAGAAGGCATGGTAGCCCACACTTCCCAGTACAAACCAGTTATCCCAGAAACGGTTGGTCACCACACGATACTCATCATCGGTAGGCTGCGGATTTTCAATCATGTCAATGGAATCCTGTTCCACCGTTTGTGCGCCGATACTACCGCTCCAAAACAGGGAGAAGAGCATCATGCAAAATGCTAATTTTTTCATTTTCTCTTAGTATTGATATATTAATTGATATGTTATTTGTCTTTTCCGTCTAATAAGCGTTTTTTTCACCATGAACAATGTTAGCAACCGTTTTATAAATGATATATACATCCAGCCCGAAACTCCAGTGCTCGATGTACCATATATCATTCTTAATGCGGTTTTCCATATCACTCAACTGCTTTGTCTCTCCACGAAAACCGGACACCTGGCTCCACCCCGTAATGCCGGGCTTCACAAAATGCCGCACCATGTATTTATTTATCAGTTGCGAATACTCTTCCGTATGCTTCAACATATGAGGGCGGGGCCCCACAATACTCATATCCCCCAGCAACACATTGACAAATTGCGGCGTCTCGTCAAGGTTCGTCTTGCGCAGTATGCTTCCCCAACGCGTCACGCGGGCATCCCCCTTGGTGGCCTGCATCCGGTCGGCATCACTGTTCACTTTCATGCTCCTGAACTTATAACAATAAAACTCCTTGTCATTCAGTCCGTTCCTTTTCTGTTTAAAGAATACGGGTCCCGGCATGGTACACCACGTCACAATGGCCACCACTACATAAATAATAGGAAACAAAGTACATAGGAACACTAGCGAGAACACAATGTCAAACCCTCTTTTAAGCGCCTTATTGCCTAATCGGTTCAGCGGTTCCTGCCGCAGGCTCAGATAAGGCACAGTACCCACCATATTAAGATACATCTGATTCTGCAAATAATTATGCACATCTGGTACACTGTAAAAATGTACCAGATTATTCTCGCAATAATTAATCATCGGCACAATGACATCCTTATGCTCCGAAGACAAGCAGCAGAAAAGACTGCGTATATAAGTATGTTTCTTCAGAAACCCGACGACTTCCTGCGGCTTGCCCAAATATGTACACTCCTCAGGAAAAGCCGGATTGGGCTGATAATCGAAATACCCTATAACTTTATATCCTGACCAAGACTGTGCCGTCAATTCATAATACAATTGCAGATTGTTTTCCGTACTGCCCACCAATACCACTGAATGCAGATTCTTCCCTTTCACACGGGAACTCTTGATGAAAAAACGCAAAAGCAATCTGAAAGACACGATACAGACAAACAGTACGATGATATAGCCCAAAAAGAAATAAGACCACACATCCATATACTGCCCTATGGCAAGAATCGCCCCGGACAAAACGGCAAAGTAAAACACGTTAAGGAATACAAGCGTTACAATCTGATAAGCATACACCTTTCTTTTATACAGAATAACCGACCTCTTCATGCTGCACAACACGTAGCACAGCAACAAGGTCAGTATAATCTGAGCTTTCGGGGCGCTCAGTATTTTCTCCCAATGCGTACCTGCCAGAAAGAAGCAGAACAATTCAAAGATAACGCCACATAATAAAGTGTCTCCAATAATTACCGTAGTCTTTATCAGTTTACTATATGATTGTATTCTTACCATTCTTTGTTATCTGCTTGTTTCTTTTTATCAAGCTGCAAAAAAAGAGAAAAAACGGGTAAGCAAATAGACATTCAGTCACCAGTGTGTGATAAATTGTCTATAAGGCAGCATTCACAGACTTTACAGAGCTGCCTTTCAGCCTTCTCCACACCATATAGAAAGGAAAACAGCAAGCTTCGTCGGGCATCAGCCCAAACAGTAAGGAACAGCGTTTCAACCAAAAGAATCCGTTCCCCATCACCCTGCCGGCAACTGTTCGTTTGTTCTCACTGCACTGCTCCCGCTCCATTTTCAACAGATAGCCGTCTCGCCAGATGATATTTCGCAATAACTGCATATTCCTGTCATGCAAAGGTCGTAGCGGAAATTCCCTGACGCCCTTGATATAGACATCGATAAACCCGAAAAGCACCCTGCTGAACCTTATCATATTCAGCTCACGCAGTATCCCCACCAGTTTTTTCCTATCGAGCGAGGCATTGCGCAGCATCACCGCCACATCACACACCTGCTTCAACCCAATTCCGTAGGTCAGCACATGGCGGCGTAAATGGAGAATCAGACAGGCTAGATACAGCTCATACCCCTCTTTATCCGCATGCAACAGCTGCGTCAGCCTGTTATGCACCACCGGATTATACAGATATTCCCGCTGCCGATGGAATTCAACGAACACTCCCCTGTTCCGAAGCACAACATCTTCGTGCTCCACCCGATAAGGCAATTTCCACTTTTGCAGCACCTCTTCCAATCTCTCCCAGCCCGCATGCACTACAATATCCAAATCGCCATAGCTGCGATACATCGGCCTATTGTACCAATGCGCCACCGACGGCCCCTTAAAGACCTCCGCCTCTATGCCTGCCTCTTCCAGACTTTCCAGCCAGAAAGTTCCCTCATTGGCTATGCGGCTGTTCATCCGTTCCATATATATCAACTGTGCAATCCACTGCCCCCACAACTCTCCGTCCGGACGCACGCCACAATGCGCGATGCCGTCCGTCACAATGCCCGACACAGCCTGCCGATGCCCCATATCGTATATCCGGCACCAATCATCCCGTGTCAGTCCGGTCATGTCATATCCGGATTCATCCGGCTCCTCTCCCCACAATCCCAGTCTCAGAAAATGGAAGAAGAGTTCCTCATCACGCCCCATATTTTCCATATCCTTGGTATTTACCTTTCCGCACCAATTCGTTTAATCCTTGCTCCGATAAACTGCGGCACTTTCCAGCTCATCTTCATCAGCTTTGCAGGTACTCCCGGAAAACCGTGCGCCCTGTATATGCCCACATCTTCCTTCCACATCTGCTTCCGTCTGGCGCTGTCGGTGGACAAACCGCCCATACGCATCCTCACGATGTACTTGTTCAGATACTCCACACGCAAATCCGCCTCATACAGATACCTCACCAGCAGGTCCGTGTCCGCCGCTATTTTATAGTTCTCGTTATACAATCCCCACCTGCCCATCACCTCGCGCCGGATGTACACCGTAGGATGTAGCGGCAGCCAACCGCACTTCACTTTCCATTTCCGATAGTTCCCGCTAATCCAGTCGCGCACGGGCCTGTCCGTGTGCTCAAAATCCACGAACAATCCGTTGCCATATACCAGTTCGGCCCCTGTTTCACTGAATTTTCGCACAATATCCGAAATAACATGCCTATCGAACAGAAAATCATCCGAGTGCAACAGCCCTATGATATCTCCGGTTGCAGCCTGCACTCCTTTATTGATGCCCTCATACATACCTTTATCGGGCTCTGAAATAATTTTGGCAATCCGGTCCTTATATCGGTTTATCACCTGCAAAGAGCCGTCTTTGCTTGCTCCGTCCACAACAATATACTCTATATCCGGATAGTCTTGCGACAACACGCTTTCTATGGCCTGCCCTATGGTCGCCTCTCTGTTAAAGCAGGAAGTTATAATGGATACTTTCATCTGATAATAAAACAACGCGCTCCTTTACACATTATTGAAGTAATCATTTTCCAATCTATCGAACACATTCCGTATTAAATGCCATCGTTCCTCTTTGTCCGCGGCATGCACGTAGATACGTAGAATACGGTAATACTGGTTTATATCTACGCTAACCCCTTTTTTACCTTATAGTAAGTGCGGGTACTCATAGAGGCCATTTTGCATACCTCATTTATAGTCAAAAACTTACCATCCACCATATAGCTATAGCGAAATAGTTCCAAAAGGTCTCCCAATTCCAGGTTAGGCCCGAAATCCGCAGCTTGCTTGCTTTTCTTCATTTAGTTTAAATTTATTAAGAATGTTAAATCACGTACGGTTCATGACCGCCATGACGGTCATGAAATTTTGTTGCAACAAAAAAATATTGTGAACTTCGACACTTTCTAGAACCTGCCTCAAAGGATGCAGGCTCTCATTTATCAACGAAATAATTTTATATGAAAGAACTTCAACTCAGCCTTTTCAAAGGCTATCCGGATACCGTGCCGGACACCATCACCCTACAAGGTATAATCAATCTGATTCAAAACGACCCGTCCGTACGCGACCATACAGAGAAATACCGTTACTACCATGAGCAAGGAAGCCTGTCTGCAGCTGCCCGCGAAAAGTCCTCATGCCCCTGCTTTGCCGTTGCCGTCACTTTTGCGGGCGGCAAGCAGCAAGCCCATATCCAAAGCTGGACTTCTTTGGGCATTGTAGACATAGACAACGTACCCACGGAGAAACTGCCGGAAATAAGAAAACAGATTACCGGCAGTCCTCACACTCTCCTTTGCTATACTACCATAAGCGGCAGGGGCATCCGCATCATTTTTCCGATAGAAGGCTTGACCGACGATACCGAACAAAACATAAAACCTTACAAGAAAGCTTTTGAACAAGGGAACCGTTATTATGCCGACCTCACGGGATGTACATGCGACTTGAAATGCAAAAATGCCACCCGCCTGAGCGGACTCGCCCATGATACCGATGTCTATTTTAATCCCGACGCAACACCGTTCCACATCACCATCCCTCAGAAACGCACGCCCGGCAATGCAAAACCTGCCGGAAAACGATTATTGAAGAAAGCCCTGACAGCCGCCGGACGTATTCTGAAAAAAGAGGGCATCACCTACGAAGCCCATCACCGTAACGAGTACATCATGCGAATGGGATATCTGCTCAACACCTACGGCATCCCCCTGCAGGAAACCGAGGAATGGGCCGCCCGGCAGTTTGCCGACTACAACGGCGATGCGGCAGGCATCATCCGCTCATGCTACCGGCACACCGACGAGCACAACACACGCCCGCTGACAGGAAACGGCTCCGCCCCATCCGAAGAAGAGGGATACGCCAATGTAGCAGAAATAGAAAAGTTTCTGGCCTCACAGGCCCTTTTCCGGCAGAATATCATCACACGGCAATGCGAAGTGGCCTTCAAAACCCTTAACGACTTTTCCGGCAAGCCTGCATATACCTCGCTCACCGACCGAGACGTCAACACGCTGTGGAGCCGCATGAACAAAGAAATCAGCCGTGTCCGTCTGAACGATATTTATAATGTGCTGCACTCCGAATACGTGCTTCAGTTCAATCCGTTCCGGGAATTTCTGTTCAACCTGAAGCCATGGGACGGCATAACCGACTATATTGGAGAACTGGCCGACACCGTCCGTGTCAAAGGAGATCAGCAGCGCTTCAAGCACTATTTTCGGAAATGGTTTGTCAATATTCTCCCGACCTTGTTCGAGGAGCATTCTGTCAATCATGAAATACTGGTGCTCATCGGTCCGCAAGGCAGCTACAAAACCACTTGGTTCAACCATCTGCTGCCGCCCGAACTGCAACGTTATTTCTATACCAAGATGAACAGCGGCCGCATCACCAAAGACGACCAGTTCACACTGACCGAATTCGTGTTAATCTGCCTGGAAGAAATCGACGAGATGCGCCCTGCCGAGCTTAGTCAGCTCAAGGCATTGGTCACCATGAAAGGCATCAATGAACGCGCCGCTTACGGACGCAACAAAGAACACCGCACACACATCGCCAGTTTTTGCGGTACAGGCAATAACATTCAGTTTCTGAACGACCCCACCGGCAATCGCCGTTGGCTGCCCTTTGAGGTAGAGGAGATTAAAGACCCCAATCTCTATCCTTTCAACTATGAAGGGATATACAGCCAGGCATTCGCCCTTTGGAAAAGCGGCTTCCGGTATTGGTTCAATCGGGAAGAAATAGACGTACTAAATGAGCATAACCGGAATTTTGAGACTCCCAATCTGGAGAAAGAGCTGATATTAACCCATTTCCGCCGGCCGCTGCCCGGAGAAAACGGCATTTTCATCACTACAGCCCATATCCTGAATCGTATCAACGCTCTTATCAAGCATCCGCTCAGCTCCACTAAAATAGGCATCATCATGAAGCAACTGGGTTTTGAGAACATCCGTTGCGGCGGTCAGCGAGGATACAGAGCTGTGGAATACAATGCCGAAGAAATCTATCGCAATCAATGCGCCGCCGCCCGCTACGGCAGCGACTCTTCAACCGTAGCCGAACAACTGTAACAAATGACACCTTGGCACCTTTGACACTTACTTTTTAAAAGTCGCATGCAGAATTTATATATATAAAATCCGTTTTCACCATCATGCATTTATTAACAAACCATTATATCTAAAACTTACATATATAAGTGTCAAAGGTGTCAAGGTGACAAAATCGAGACTACTTTCACTGCCTGTCGAGACTGCTCTCGGAGCCCTGTGAGAGTAGTCTCATCCCTTCACGAGACTACTAATGCCGGTCCCCGCTTCAAGGCCTGCCCAAATGCGCAAAAATCAGCTCTACCTGCCATGAAGTAAATACGTGCTGCCGGGAGTAATATCCCGCATTTTGTAAAGCTTCGCTGAGTGCTTTGTTCAGTTTAATCCAGCGTGCCAAGCGGTTCAGCGCCGATGTCGGCGCTATATCGGGAGCATAGGCCTGCGCCAGTTCCTGCTTGGAATAAGGTTTGATTTCCCAATATTTCTCTAAAGCCGTTCTCTCTGTATCCATAGTTGTTTTCATATCCATAACTTTTTGATTTTTAGAGTATAAAGTTACAAAAACATTCTTACACAACCATCACTTTCCATCCTTGTTTTTCATCTTATTTCCTATCCGCTCACGCTCTTTCCGCCACATTCATTTTCGCCCTTACCGCAGGTTGTATCTTTGCTTCGTAACCAATTAATAATTTATTTTATGGCATTAAATTACAGTATTTCCATGCTTTCCAACCCCATGAAACCGGGTGAAGCTAAAAAAGCCTATGCAAAGGCACAAATCAGTCAGGAACTGACGCTGAAAGAGCTGAGCCGCCTCGTAGCCGGTCAAACCACCGTGAGCCGCGCCGATGTATCTGCCGTGCTGATTGCTACCGTGGACAACATGATAGACAGTCTGCGCGCAGGAGAACAGGTGGATTTCGGAGAACTGGGAAAGTTCCGTCTTCAAATCACCAGCCGCGGAGCTGAAACAGCCGAGAAATTCACCGCAGCCAACATCACCGGGGTCAATATTCAGTTTGTGCCCGGTGAAGATTTAAGAAACATCTTTGCAGGTATGGGCTTCACCCCTGTGCCGACACGCGCGGCAGCCCGTGCCGTGCTCAAAGCCCAAAAGGCCGGGGAGACAATGGTAGATATTTCGGGAAAAGACACTTCCGGCGGCGGTTCCACAGGCGGTGGCGGCAATAGCGGTGGCTCCGGCGAAGAGGAAGAAAATCCGTTAGGATAAAACCGTCATACGGGCCTATTTTCCTTTTATCATCACATTTAAAATTTCAAATCAACAATTATCATGAAGAAAGAATCAAAATCAATCTGGGGAGTTATCCTCAAAGTAGTTATCGCCATCAGCACCACGTTGGCAGGTATATTCGGTTTAAGCGCCTGTACCAAATAGACGTATGAAATCAGGCAGTTTCTATCAAAACTATCGGGAGGTTCGCCTCCTGATAGTTCATTGCAGCGCCACACGCTGTAATCGTGACTTTCCGCTCGATGCCTTACGCCGCAGCCATCTGTCACGAGGTTTTGCCAGTATAGGCTATCATTTCTACATTACCCGCGAGGGTAAGGTGCATATCTGTCGTCCCGCACATCAAATCGGAGCACATGTCACCGGCTGGAACGACAAAAGCATCGGAATTTGCTATGAAGGCGGACTCTCGGAAAAAGGCGTGCCCGCCGATACACGTACGTATGCACAAAAGTGCTCGTTGCTGGACCTGCTACGGCAATTGAAAGCAGATTATCCGCAGGCAAAGATACTGGGGCATTATCAGGTCAGTCCGAATATCAAGAAAGCGTGTCCTTGTTTTGATGCGAAAGAAGAGTATGGCAGCCTTTAGGCTGCTATTACTCTTTAAAAAATCACTTAGTTAAATAATTCTCTATAAGATATTGTTTGATTCTCTCATCATCAAAGTCAAACTGTTTTTTGATTTCATAAATCTTAGCATCTACCAAAAAACGGTACCAGAAACCTTGCAAAAAATGCCAGATGAAGCCTTGCTTGCCGTCAAGAAAACCGGCTTTCAGAATATACCGAATAAAGAAGTTGATAAAAGGACGCAAGAATAGAGGAGCTCTGACGTATTTCATTTTGAGCCAACGTTTACGCTCGGCATCTGTTCCGAATAATTTGGAAGCAACCTCTTCCCCTTGATTATTCATGCCATACTCCATCAACAACATGTTGACAGCTTCTCTATTAGAATAATTATTATGTTTCTGTGTCCACCAAGATAAATCATTGAGATTTTCATCCGTTTGGTCTCCATCAATAGAAATAGTAGTACCGGAAAAGATAATCAGATGTTCATCCATCCATTTATCCTCACTGGTTCCATACCCCTTACGAATGATTTTTATCTGCTGGGCAGGATACCAACCACCGTGAAGAAGCGAACGTCCCATAAATACAATTTTCTTATTTACATAAATACCATTTACATCAAGCGACACATGCGGTAAAGAAATTACAACTTTCTCGGCCAACGCCGGTTCTATATATTCATCCGCATCCACTCTCCAAATCCAGTCAGAAGTGATAGGACAATTTTTTATTGCCCAATTAAATTGTCTTGCTTGGTTTTCAAAAGGATGCTGATAAACTTTTGCTCCTAAGATCTTTGAAATTTCGACAGTCTTATCTTTACTGAAAGAGTCTATAACAAATATTTCCTCACAGACATCTTTCAATGAGTTGATGCAACGAGTAATATGCTTTTCTTCATTATATGTGAGAATAAGGGCTGCGATAGAATTATGATGCACATCTCCCTCCTCTCCATTCTAAATTCCGAATGGAGTAGAAAACAGAGATTTTATATACCTGTTTTACCCCCCCTGTTAATATTAGTTAACATTCCATTAGTCGGTATATCATAATATTTTTCCAAATATCTCATAATGGAGTCTTTATCATAGTTGCATACTTTCTTTATCTCATATACTTTCGCATCGGCCAAAGTTCTATACCACCATCCCTGCAAGAAATGCCACAAAAAGTCCTCTTTTCCATCAAGAAAACCCAGTCGCATGAAATAGCGCAAAAAGAAAAAGACAAATGCTCGCCAAAATAATGGCATTTTTATATATTTCAACTTCTTCTTACGAACAGCACTTGAATGCTCTCCAGAATTAACGACACCACTTTCATACATCCCATATTCCGTTAGCAATAAATCAATAGCTTCCCTTGTCGCATATCCATTGTGTTTTGTAGTCCACCAAGTCAATCCATTGAGGTTGTCATCGTAAAAAGGATACTTCAAGTCCATTATAATTCCTTGGCTCACTTGGATATGTTCGTCCATTATTCTATTCTCAACACTACCATATTTATATTTGAATAATCGGAGTAAAATAAGTGGAATTATACCATGTTTTATATACCGCCCCATAAAAATACGCAAACATGGAGCAGTTAATCCATTTACGTTATCTGGTAAATTGGGCAATTTATTGTGCAACTCTTCTATTAACGCATCACTCAAGTATTCATCAGCATCCTGTTTCCACACCCACACTGTTTTAATTGGAAGGTTTTCCAATCCCCACTTAAATTGAGCAGAATGGTTCTTAAATGGATGCTGATAAACTTTAACACCCATTTCTGTTGCAATCTCCACTGTCTTATCAGTAGAAAAAGAGTCAACTATAAAAATCTCTTTTGCAAACTTTTTTGCATTATTCAAGCAACGTTCAATATGAATTTCTTCGTTGTAAGTCAAAATTATAACAGAAATATCAAGCATATCTTTACTCTTTTATAATCCGCTTTTTTATAAACTTTGCAGGATTACCTCCTACTACAGTCCATGATTCCACATCTTTAAAAACAGCAGCCCTTGCTCCAACTACAGCTCCTTCTCCTATAATAACTCCTGGACCAATAAAGGCTTCTGCCGCTACCCATGCCCTATCTTCTATGATAATAGGTTTTTCTATTTGTTCATGCCGAGATGAAGATATATTATGTGAAGCCGTACAGAGATAAACCCTTTGTGAAACAGTGGCATTTATACCAATAGTAATAGAAGCTGCATTATAACAATCCACTCCTGATGCTATGCAAGCATAATCTTTCATTTCCAAATTCCAAGGCATAAAGATTTTTGCAGAAGCATACACATTTGCCGTATTCGTAATTTTTGCTCCAAACAACCGAAGCAAAAAACGTTTCCACCCCATTGCCATAGAGCGAGGAAACGGACGAGCTAAACAAGCCCAAACAAGATTCCACACAAAGCGACGTAACTTATTACTTCTTGAATAGGGAGTCTGAAACTTCATCAAATCATTAGCCATTTATCCACAAGATATTAATCGGGAATTTCATCCTTACTGTTAATTTATTACAACAGAGAACCAATAACATACTCACTAACACCACCACCAAGGTAGTACCCACCTAAACAATTGGCGTAAACCTCTTTTAAATTTAAGAATGGTAGAATCATTATCTGTAGAGTAAAAAAATGCCCATCCTTTTCCCAATGAATGTCCTCCCGTTCCTGTAATATGAGCTTGAGTACGGAAACGACACTTTACCCCTGGCAAATGTTTTGTTTTTCGTATAACATCCAAAAAGTACTGCTCAACACATACACCCGTATCAATACCCATTAAAGTATATTTATCTTTGAAATATACATTATAAAAATCTAAAGAAACAGCATAGTAACGGCATTCACCAGCATGACCGTTTATAGGTATATGAAGCCAATCATAAAGGTTATGATCCTTACAATCACAATAGAATTTTACCCCCCCCTATTTTGTAAACTTCATTTACCAAGACATTAAGATTGGCTATTGGGAAGCGACCTGTAACCTTAAAAAAGCACCCATTGTCTTTAATCGATGACGACTTCTCAATAGCCTTATCAATTAAAAGCATTTCATTATATGACTTTCCTTTTTCTTGAACAAAATCAGAAAGAGCTAATGAAAGGTATTCCACTGTTACTTTATCATTTTTATATAGTTGATTCACAATAGAACCAGATGACCAACCTGAATTTTCTGCAAAAACAAGAGTAGTATCATACTTCTCACTACCAAATAATTTAATGTAATAATTGAGAGTATCTACATACATTTTCTCTCGTTCCTTAGCTGTAAATTTGGCTCCCTTCATCCCTCGCGTATCAACAGAAGCTGTTAGTAAAATTGGTATCATATCAATAATCATCTAAATTACATGAACACAATCTGGTCTACTTCCTACATTAAGAATCCATGAATACACTTCCTTCATCTTCAAAGCAACAGCTTCCACTGAATAATATTCTTCCATAAGCTTTCTTCCATTATTCCCCATTGTAGATAGCTGTTCACTCGAAGTACAAATAGCATTCTTCACAGCCTCTGTTATTGCTTCTTGGGAAAAATCTACCCACCAACCACATTGCTTTGTATTCAATTCTTCCCAAGGAGAGCCTTTTGTTGCTATACAAGGAATTCTACGTACCAGTCCCTCAAGAATAACATTCCCTAAGTTCTCAAATTCACTTGGCATTGCTAATACAGAACAAGATGCAAGAGCTTGTTCTTTCTTTTCACCTGATAAAAAGCCGGTAAAAAATACATTATTCAAATTCAAACGTTTGGCTTCCGATTTAAGAAACTTTTCATACATCTCATCACCACCACCAATAATAAGTAGTTCTGCATTCTTCATTTCATTTCTTAATGATGCAAATGCATAAATTAAAGCCTCAACATTTTTGCGGGGCGACAATCTCCCTAGGTAACCTAAACGAAAAACCTCATCTTGTTTTACAAACAGATAGTCTTTTATTTCCACAGGATTTGGTATGACACAACAAGGAACCGTAACCCCCAAATCACGACAATGCTTCATCTCTTCCAAACATGTAACATGAACACATGCCGCATGGTTTAAATCACTCAGTAGTCTCAACCGTAAAGAAATTTGCTTAAGTAAAGTACTTGATTTTGCAATATCTTGTGGGTAAAGCATACCTCGAGGGGTAATGACATACGGTTTTTTCATGTGCCGTGCAGCATTTACCAAGGCATAAGTCTGCCACTGCCATATACCTTGTGCATGGTAAATATCATAAATACCTAAACGCAATATATCATTCTCAAATCGGGGAGCAAATCCAAATTTATATTCCCACGGAGATTCAGCATAATGTACAGCAACCCGATCCCCTCTTAAGATATCTCCTTCAGATAAAGGAAATTGAATTAGTTCTGCTTCAATCCCCAACTTCTGTAATCCATATAAAGTCAAATAAGTGCTCATTGCCGGTCCACCGGCTTTTGCAGCCAATGTTCCACTATGTAATACTCTCATAAATTCATCTGCTTTAAAACTATCCAAGCCTTTGTAGCCATTTTATCTGGAATTAATTCGTTTTTCACTAAAAAACAGGCGTTCTCTCCCATCTGACGAAATTTTTCAATTGTTGTTTCTCCTATTTTCTTTAAGCAATCATCCATATCTGTAAAAATGAAACCGTTTTCACCATCCTTTATATAGGAATACTCCACACACTGGAGTGTTTCTCTACTTCGCACAAAAGTACAAACAGGTTTAGCATACGCCATGGCCTCAACAATACTTAAGCCCACCCAACCTGGTTGAAAATAAATATCTGCAATGGTAAATAACTCATTTTTAACTTCTCTATCATATACTGTTCCAAAATCATAAACATTGTTATATTTGGAAAAATCAGGTTTATTTCTACCATCCCCTATAATAATAAAAGCATAATCATTAGAATCCAATTGTTCAATGGTTTGAATAAGTAAATCTGTTCTACGATAATTGGATTCGAAACGTGCACAAAAAATAAATACCACTTTTTGTTTGATACCGTATTTTTTACGAATCTCTTTTTTATTAGTTATAACATCAATGTCCACAATACGATTAGCATCAGAGACTGTGTTATTTAATGCAATCATCGGCTTACTTTCAAACAAAGCTTTCCACTGTTCATATTCTTTTTTCATGTAAAACCATACTCCGTCAGATTTCTTTATTAACCAACGAAGCTTCCAGTCAGGTTTCACTTCTTCTTGCAAATAACGTTTCACTGAAATGCCTTGCCCCCATAAAATAATCTTTTTATGATGTAGCCATTTGGTCATCAATAACAAAACAGTAACAGGGTGATTAATCGCTAACATCAAAACCAATACATCATATTTCCGATTCAAAAAAGGACACGGATTATAGAACACAAAACCTTTCTTCTGAATATTATCAAGCTTCTTGACATTGAAATGGCTTATTTCCGTATTTTCTTTCTGAACCCAATCAGTATTTTTATATACATAAACATCTACCTGACAATACTTTTGTAATTCACGAAAAAAATCTTCCCGATATGTCGGCACCACGGGTTGAAGAATTGCTATATTCATTATTCAAACAGATTTTCAATTGCTTATATATGGAGTTAATTCACTAATAATATATCTTATTTTTCCCTTATCATCTTTTATATAATCCACTTCTTCCATTGAAATTAAGATTTGATGTCTAACATCATTTTCCAATCTGCATTTTATTTTTTCTATAACAATGTCTATATTATTAGCGCGAGGTTGCTTGACTTTAATATACACAACTATGTTATAATCTTTCTTTTGATATATTTGAAACTGATCAAAATATTGAAAATAATTATCGAAAACCGAATTTAGATAATTGCCATCTACATATAAGCCATCCGGTGTATAAATAGAGTCAGAAATACGTCCTTTAACCTCTTTCATTAATGGCAAATTACAACCACAAGTACAAGTCTCACTCAACCTACAGCCTCTATCTCCCAAACGATATTTAATCAAAGGAAAAACATAACTCGTTAAGTTTGTCACAAGAATATCTCCTTCTTTATCGATCATGATATTCCCGTCAGAATCAACCACATCTACATGTACATAGTCATAATGTATATGTAAATGAGGGCTATTAGGGCACTGTTGCGCTATATTAGAGATCTCATTGCTCCCATATTGATTCATTATCTTACATCGAAACGCTTGCTCCAATTTCACCCTGACATTCATTAATAGCGGAGCAGAAGTGGACCATACCAACTTAAGTGAAGTAACTTTTTTCTCATACTTAATTATATAATCTGCTATTCTTTCCAAAGCCCCGACATAACCTTGTAGCCAAACAACTTTCTTATCATTGATCTGTTTTACAAATTGTTCTATTTCTTCTTCAGTCATTGACACTGCATTAAGATAGACTCTTTTGGTAGGCCACCACATCGCTCTATTCTTAAACTTCGCCCATGCAACTTTAGGAACACGACGATGTATTATGCCGACATTATCTGCCGGAGAAATATTCCACCATCTAAAGGCTCTCCATCCAGTTATTTCTATTTTAAAACGCTTATCCCAGAAGACTTTCATAGGAGTACCAGTGCTTCCTCCTGTCGTACTTTCAGCAAAATAACTGCGACGAGTCTTAGAATCCATTAAATCGCCTCGTCTATTACGTACATAACATTTTTCCAAAATAGGTACCAATTTCCAATCGTCCTCCTTTTTCAACATATCGGGATGAAAATGATTGTCATCATAGTATTCTTTATAAAAAGGGATGCGTTCATAGGCAAATCGTATAAGTTTCTTTCTCTTCTCCCAGTTTATTTTATTGAGCTCCTCAGTGGGCAATTTTTCGCTCAAAAGAGCCTGTTTATATAGTTTCATAGCATCCTGCCGAAACAGTGTATTCTTTGTCCAAAACACAAAATCATTAAATCTGTTCACCTTTGTATTTTTTATATAGTGCATAAATGAGTAAATCCTTATGTGCTTCACACCTTATAGCATTGAGATGTGACACAATCGCTTTCTTTGATAAAAAAGAAGGTAGAAAACCACGTTTAAAAAGAGCTTGCAAATAATGATTAGAATAAGGAAGTATTCTGGATAATGCATGCCGTTTTTGTTTATCAGCATATTTATAAAATTCCTTTTGCAACAATTTCTTATCTTCTATTATTCGGTTCAATTTTATAATTTGCTCATAGAACGCTTGTTTCTCTGTGTCTCTCATTAGTAAAACCTTATTATTGCCACAACATTGAATATATGGATATACAGCATAGCCTATTTCTTTCTGGACTCCAAATGAAATATCTAACTCTACAAAAAAACCATCATTCCAGATAGTATGATTAGACGAATTATTATCAAAAAAGAAGTTTCCTAAACTATAGAAAATATATCCTTCTTTATACTGCTCATATCCGCTGTAACAATGCGGGTGATGCCCAACAACGACATCAGCTCCCACATCTATAAAAAATCTAAATATTTTTTGTATTCTTAAACTTGGCAATTGAAAATATTCATGTCCACCATGCACTATCACGATAACACTATATGCCTCGTTCTTGGCCTCTTGTATTTTATTATAAATATCTATTTCATCTAAAGGATTTGCTCCAGCATTTTTTTCATCTGTCACAGAAAATTCAGCTTCACAACAATTAATTATAGCAATCTTCTTATCACCATCATTGATATATGCAATTCTTGTTTTTGAGTCATTATCTAATCCTGCTCCTACAGTTCTAATACCTATTTTTTGACTTTCCAAAAAGATATTTTCCAATCCTTTCTCGCCATAGTCTAAAACATGATTATTAGCAAGCGTAATCATATCAGCCTTTATTGACTTCAAATGATGGAATTGGCTCAAATTGCAACCCAAAAATGGTCCTTCCTTAGCAATAGGCAATTCCTCTCCCTGGCGTAAAGCACATTCAAGATTCACAATACGATAATCAAAAGTACTTAACAAATTCGTTATATCGTTAAAAGAATTATCATCAATATTGACGGATGGACAAAAATCCCCCATTATACATACTTTCATTACTGCAAATGTTTTATATCACAAATCAGTATTATTTAAATGAACAATACATTTCCTCCAGACAATCAGCCAAGTGCCTTTGTCCTAATGTATTAAAATGTATAACATCACGATACATTTCTTTTTGCTCTGTTTTTATTCCTTGTAGCAGAAAAACATTCTTTTGTTTTGCCCAACTAATTATTTCCTGCCCCATCTCATTATACCGCCCTGCTTCTATCTCTCCTTGTTCAGCATGAAGATAAATAGCGAAAGGTATCTTAACAGAATCAGCTATGTGCAAAAGTTCATCAAAACCTACATTAAAAAAGGCTGTTTTTTTTACAACTCCCCTTCTATGCATTGCTATAGTCTGAGCATCTGGATCCAATTGCAGCTTTGCCTGTATGACAATTTTCTTTATATAAGGCCACATATAACGTTCAAGTAATTCGCATATTGCAAATTTATACTGTTGTTTAGGGTATGTAGGGTATTTACCTACAACTGGTGTAAAAGACATACAATCATAAGCATCATGACTACTACATACCAAAATTATAGCTTTCGCTCCAAACACTCCCCGATCTCTTAAATAAGCAGCACAATTATCAGGCCCCCAACTACCAGCAGATATATTCAACATTTGCACTCCCGTTTCCTTAGTAAATAAAGTTGTAGCAAGTGAGTCTTGATCCATCCATGTACCACCAAATATTACAGAATCACCAATGCCAAGAATTCTTTTTTTGATTGTATCAGGTTCTTCACTACGTTGCGAATAAGAATTATATCTTATACGTGCACCAAAACGAAAACGATCTTGATTGGATTTAGCTATATACTCGTATTTGTCACTTGCCTGATATAAAAGAGCATCACAAAAGCCCAAACCACAACGTAAGATAAGTTCCACCAATAGCAAAGTGAAAAAAAGAATCAATAAGATTTTCCCTATTCTTTTTCGCATCACTTATGTATCATTCCCTCTTGTCCTTTAATATTCAATATTTTATAGTATTTCCTATAATCATCCAAAATACTAACCGTAAGCCAATAAACAAAACACAAGTACCAACCAGACTGAAAAATATAAGCCTCAAATAACGTATGTAGGCTAAGATAAAACAGTAATGAGGTATATAGTGCCATGTGTAAATTATTACGTAACATTCTTAATGGTAAAATTGCACGTCTGACTAATAATACAGCCAATACAAACCCGGCTAACCCTGTTTGAGATAATATTGTCAACCATCCTGAGCCTGTTTCGGCACGTCCAGATACTGCTTTCTCTCCAACTCCTGTAACTCCAAATCCAATACCCCATATTGGAGAGGATACAAATTCTACAAAACGGGCATCCCACAATCCATCACGAGATGTTTTTCCTGTTGCCTCCTGATGATTGATTTTTGATTTCATTTTGTCTGCATCCGACATTAAAATAGGAGTAATAACCGCTGCTGATATGGCAAAAATACACAATATAAAAAACGTTTTCCCTATATTTTTATTTGAAAGCCATATCAAAAGTAAAGATGCACAGATACAAATACCTAAAGCAGAACGTGACCCACCCCAAACCAAAGTTTGTAATGTCAAGAAAATCAACAGAAGGAATAGAAAAGCTCGCAATTTCCGGCCTCTACTCCATAGAATATTCATCCAATATGTCAAAAATATGACACCAATCCCACAAGCAGCACTAAGCCACATTGGATGATTGGTAAAACCTGAAAAATCAATTGTAAATTCTTCCCCTAAATGTTTCCATGAATACAATTGATAATTAAATCCAATTCTATGAGCATAGTTATTTAGCAACCCTGTAATTACATATCCAAACAAACTGACAAATAGAAACCGTTCTTTAAATTTAAAGAAGCGGTATGATGTCCTACACAACGTTATATACAAAAGGATACACATTAGTATCCATCGGTAATCAAATATAGCGACATTAACTATTGTAGAGCATATAATAAGTAAAATCAGTCCATATGCAATTTTCGCTCTTCTTCCTATATTTACTGCACTTGTTTGAGAAAGAATATATAAAAAACTTACCCAAAGAATATAGTACAAGAAACTTGGTATATCAGGATATAAATTGGAAAACAAACAAATAGAAAGTAAAATTTCCAATTTATATTGTAATACAACTCTTATTAAACTACTCAATCTCAAAGACCTAAACATAAGTTTTATTTTTCTTCATCAATTGCAGATTTTAATGCTTCAAGCATACCACAACCATATCTTAAATCCGGTTCCATATAATTACCTTCCCCCCATTCGTTCCAAGCTTTAATCAACACCACTTGTTCATCTTGAGGCTTGTTTCTCACCAAACCAATCACCCTCTTCACCAGCCCTTTAAAATATTTTGGGTGACAATCATAGAACAGAGTACCATTTTTTCCTGAACGGGGAGTGTGATCCCAATTCGGCGAAATAACAGGAATCTCACGTACATCTTTTGAACTTTCACCTACCATATACTTTACGGCATCCTTATAAGCATACTTATCAGGACCCGGCCAAATACGTTTTCTTACTTCAATGAATACCTTCACCACGATATTGAGTTTGTGATGAATATTCATAAACGAGTCGTTATACACCGCATCGTATCCCCAATCCAAGATTTCTTTTTTCCTACGACCTTTATCTGTTTTTCCAACAAAGTAGAATCCTTCCAATCCATTCTCTTTTGCCATCTGCTGCCATAACTCCATAAAACGCTTTAGCGACAAATCATCCAAAGGATTATATACCACAAAAAGTAACTTACCATTAACCTTAATGTAACGTTTATCTTTGAAAGCAGGCAACATTGTGTTAAAATGCAATATAAAATCTTCGTCGCCGGGATAAGTTTGCTCCATCAACATCTCTTGCGTACCATTTTTATCAAATTGCTTTTTAGCCCACGAATGATTTGCCCAAGCCAAACAAAAAGGAAAATCAGGCTTTCCACATGTTACCACTTCATTAAAGGGACGTTGAAGTAACCGTTTACCATTGCCAAACCAATAGTGCCAATAACAAAATCCTTCCACTCCATAAGTTTTTGCCAACTCAGCTTGCGCTTCACGACTTTCTGATAAGCGTAAATCATAAAATCCCAAATCTGCCGGAATTTTAGGCTGATAATGATTCCGATAAAGTTTGGGAGCGCGTGCCACATTAGTCCATTCCGTAAATCCCGGTCCCCACCACACATCATTTTCGGGTGTAGGATGAAATTGAGGAAGATAAAATGCAATGAATCTTGCCATAGGCTGTTCTATTCTAACAAATTATTGATTAATTATTGATTTATAACACACTAACAAATCATGTGCTATACGTTTAGGATTATGTCGATTAAGAGCATGAACCTTACCTAATTCACTGTATGTAAGCATCCGTTGAGTATCCATTGCTAATTGTTGTATCTCATAAGCCATCCGATAAGGATCATTGGCAGGCACCAATACTCCTTCCTTTCCTTCTGCCAACAACGTAGAGATACCACCTACGTATGTAGATACAATAGGAACACCCAATATCTGCGCTTCACACAATGAATTTGGGCTATTTTCAATATAAGCTGTATGTACGTACATCGTAGCATTACATAATAAGTCTATCAGTTGATTAGCGTCAACAGGACCAAACAGCGTAATACCAGCTTCAGCAAATGTGCTTCCCTCTGTCCGCTCCACCAACATACGATACTCATTAGGCATAGCCCCAACGACATTCCATTCAAATTCCACACCTAACCGACGGAGCATACATGCCGTTTTAAGCATCATATCCAATCCCTTATAAAGAGTAGAACAACCTGTGGTAATAATTCGCAATTTTCCATCTTTCGGTATTTGCCAATTTCTTTGACTATTCAGAAACAAAGGCCGAAGAGCTTCATCCACATGCCAATAGCGCCTTCCCGGATGACAAACTTCACTGACAGCCTTGTCCCAACAAGTACGTCCCATATAGTTGTTTACACTCTGCCAAATTTTTTTTTCCATCTTTTCCCGAGAAAGTTGCTTCTTACGAGCGCGCCAATAGAATAAATATCGAACAATATTGCCGCACATGGCTTTCGCATAAGTTGCCCCATTATAAGAAGGAGGATAGAAAGCATTATAATAAGGTCCTATTGCTCCTTGTATGTGAATCACCGTAGGAATGTTAGTCATATCAGCTATTAATCCAAATGGCCACTCCGTACCAAATACATGAATGACATCAGGCTGTGCATTTTCTACCACCATCTTTGCCGCTTTTACTAACTTATCCGCTTCAATATTCCATGTATAATTACTTTTTAAACGTTCCCAACGAGAAAAATTTAAATGAATAGGAAGATAAGTCACCCCATCTATTTTTTTTACTTCACCACTTCCCTTAAAAGCAATAATCAATTCCAAATTGGTATGCTCCATGAGAATTGTTTGAAGACTGTCTTGCCAACCACCTAACATTCCTGTTTTTGATTGATAACGAGAAGGTTCGCCATAAGAATTAAATATCAAGACGCGCATTTTTTTGTTATTTGATTACTTTTGTAGGAGTACCCGCAACAACTGTTTTTGCTTTTACATCCTTTGTTACCACACTATTCGCTCCAATTACAGCCCCTTCACCAATCATAACCCCTGAAAGAATTACAACATGGTCACCAATCCAAACGTTATGTCCTATATGTACAGGCCCTTTGGAAGTTAAAGGTCTTTCTTTGGGTGGAAAATCCAAGCAAGTAACATCTCCATGACTATTATCTGAAATAAGAACATTTCTCCCAGTCAACACATTATCACCAATGATAATTTCATTTATAGCTGTGATGTGTGCATATTCTCCAATATGACAATTATTGCCTATCACAATATTAGGAGTATAATGTACATGGTTATCATTTTCCCCATAACTATTCCATGTAGTGATTAATGAATGCTTTCCAATAATCGTTTTTTCTCCAATTGATATATTCTTACCACCACTCACACCTATAGGGTAGTTTATAAAACCTTTCATTTCTTTAAATGAACCTTTTTTCCACCCTGTATAAAACAACGAACGAACAAAACTAAACGTCCATACCAGTTTAGAGGTTAAGATATAAGAAGACAAAATGCCCAATTTTATAATCAAGTTCTTTATCATTGATTCAAAAGTTACTTACTATCAACCATATTTTACTACATATGCAGTTTTGATACTTACCATTTCATATACCCAACTTTATTTTTATCCATCTTTTTACTTCGTTTGTTCTTCTTTCCGTCACATAATAAATTACATATGTCACTAACATAATACTCATAACAATAGCTATATATTCCAACAAACATTTAGTACTCAAATCAGCTTTTTCTTTCCCGAAAAAGAAAGAAAACACAATCAATAATAAAATACGATGTATTAAATATAACGAATATGAGAAATCCGCCAATTTAGAAAAAAAAATCTCAATTTTATGTCCTCGCGTAGATTTAGGAGGAAACAAGATCAACTGTTGGCAGAATATACAGACGGATATACTCAATATCAACTTAGCTTGCATATTATCGAAAGGTAAATCAAAGCTGAATGCTTTTGAACCAGAAGTTACAACACTCATCCCCAAAGAGCAGACAATCATCACTAAACTACCCCATAAATAATACTTCCCCCCCCCCGCGGTCTACAAATCCAAGCCAATGCTCCCATCAGCCACATCAATAAATAGAGTGCATTCATACGGGTATACACCAAACAACAAATAAAGAAAAGTACCAAACCAATTTTTTTTCTTCGTGTCGTTAATGCCAATGCAAAAAGCATAATGTAGAACCAAACTTCATAGCTCAAACTCCAAAATGGTGAAATCAATGGCTCACATACAATCCCTTGCAAACTCAATAAATTACCTACCACTGTAAAGAAACTGTATTCTTTGCCAACAATAGGAGCCACTATTATATATAATATTACCGCAGTACATAACGGAATCATAATACGACAAAATCTGTCCACAACATACCCTCGCAGCTTAAAACTACCATTGATTATACGTTCCAGTCCTTTCCCACCGACCAGAAACCCGCTCAACACAAAAAAGACAATCACCGCCTCTGGTCCTAATCGCCCCAATGTATAAAAGACAAATGCCCCAATACCCTGTTGATCTACAGGCAAATAATTATACTTTAAAAAGAAATCATTACGTGAATGACAAAACAAGACTAAAAATGCCGCTATAAAACGTAACGCATCAAGCCACGCTAAATGCTCTCTCGAATTAACATTATCCATACTACTATACACCAATGACTAAATTGCAATAATTTTTTTGTTCTAACAATCATTATGAAATACACATTATAGCATATATCAGTCTCTCTGAAATAAATCCCGTGTATAAACCTTATCCTTTACATCATCTAAGCATATATCATAACGATTAGCTATAATTGCATTACTTTGCTCCTTAAATGCAGTCAAACAATTAACCACACGGCTTCCAAAAAATGTACTTCCATCTTCCAATGTCGGCTCATAAATGATGACTTCCGCTCCTTTTGCCTTGATACGTTTCATAACACCCTGAATGCTACTCTGCCGAAAATTGTCCGAATTACTTTTCATTGTCAAACGATACACACCTATAATGCAATGTTTTTCTTCATTCGACTTAAAATCGCCACGGCTGTAATAATCATAATAGCCAGCCTGACGAAGTACACGGTCTGCTATAAAATCTTTGCGGGTCCGATTACTCTCTACAATAGCTTGAATCAGGTTCTCCGGTACATCAGAATAATTTGCTAAAAGCTGTTTGGTATCTTTAGGCAAACAATATCCTCCATATCCAAATGAAGGATTATTATATTGCATTCCAATACGAGGATCAAGGCATACTCCGTTAATAATAGCTGCTGTATTAAGACCTTTCATTTCGGCATACGTATCAAGTTCATTAAAATAGCTCACACGTAAGGCCAAATAGGTGTTAGCAAACAGTTTCACTGCCTCGGCCTCAGTAAATTCCATAAACAATGTATCCACATTTTCCTTAATAGCTGCTTCACGCAATAAAGTTGTAAAAGTTTGCGCAGCCTTCACTAAATGAGGGTTATCCAAGTCTGTACCTACAATAATACGACTGGGATAGAGGTTGTCATAAAGCGCTCTGCTCTCTCTTAAAAATTCCGGAGAAAACAGAAGGTTCAACCTATTCACTCCTTTCACTGCATATTTAGCATAAAGCGAACGACAATAACCTACCGGAACAGTACTCTTAATAACCATTACAGCTTCAGGATTTACCTCCAGCACCAAATCAATAACTTCTTCGACATGACTCGTATCAAAATAATTCTTCACCGGGTCGTAATTAGTAGGAGCCGCTATCACTATTAAGTCTGCATTCTTATAGGCACTTGGGGCATCAAGCGTAGCTGTCAAATTCAGTTTCTTTTCGACCAAATATTTCTCTATATATTCATCTTGAATTGGCGACTTACGCCTGTTTAGTAATTCTACCTTCTCCGACACCACATCCACTGCTGTCACCTGATGGTATTGACTTAACAAAACTGCTATACTCAAACCTACATACCCGGTTCCGGCTACCGCTATTTTTATTTTTTTTTCCATAATTCTGATAATTTCTTTTTCTAAATCACTAATAATATCATGAAATACAGCCAAATAAATACATTATTTTTTATAAGCTAAAAAGGCTTTCATTATTTTATAACCTTTCAATCATTACGTATTTTTTATCCCCCAAAAAACTAAATCACTAAATCAAAAAAATGAGATATAATACAGAACATAACTCAAACAACCTGCAAATAATCTGAAATAGCAAGGAAACAAACTAAAACAATCGGTAAGCGAGTTGTCAATACTATAACATTTTTCTTTCGGGATAAGCGAAGAACTAATTTCAGAAGTAGTGCAAGTCATTAACCGCTTTATTCATCACAACAATAAAGATTGGATGCTTTATGTTGGGAAACAATATGGCATTTTTAAACACTTACATAACACATATCCAAAATTACGAACATGAAAAAGCTATTTGTGATTATATTTTACGATACATTCTCAATGGTTTTCTATTTCCGCAAGAAATTTATTACATTTTCCTATTAATTCATCAGCAAAACATCTCCAACTCTTTTTGTTATTGGGAAAATTATCTTTGGTTATTTTATTCATTTCATCATATTCTAAAAAAGGAACTAACGAACCATTGCTATAATGTACAACATTAAACAATTGTAACAATCCATCAAGCCGACACGAAGATACAGAGCTCTGTGAACGGTCATTTATGAAGAGCACCGGTGTTTCTAAACCTAAACATGGTAATGCACAATGTATTCTTGATGTTACTACGCATGAAGCTTTTGCATAAGTTTGAACCATTTGTTCCGCCTTTTCCAATAGAGCTTGAGGTGTTTTGTATTCATAATAATAAAATGAGCCCTCTTGCTGTATATACTCAGCTTCGAGTAACAATTTTCTATCAAATAAATTATTATAAACATGATAGAATTTAGATACCTTAATTATATTTCTAATATCAAATTTATCCCGTCCATACCATTTACGATATATTCGATATTTATCATTGAAATGATAAACCGAATATAATAAATACTTTATTTTATCCATCTTTCCTGCAAATAAAACAGGAGGATCTGTAAAATATACCTTATCATCTTTTTGCACTGAATGATATTTATATCCAAGTGTCAAAGTCATACAACCTGAAAAATAGGCTTTTATACCCCTTGACATCAATTTATTGACCGTAGAGTAATCTCTACAACCAATCGGTTCATATTGACGTAAATAATCCAAACTTTCTTTATTCAAAAGATGGTTATCTGCAAGGTCATTTAGATGGAATGAAATAAACAGTGGATGTATTTGGGGAGAGGGTGGCCAATGTTCTGGATGATGCATATACCACCCATTCATTATCATTGCTATATCTTCCCCATCATATTCATTCAACTTTTCTCTTTCAATAAAAGTATCTATCTTTTTTAAAAATTGTGATGAAGCAAGTGCTTGAATATAATCACCAATATTAATGCTACCTATTTCCGTCGAAACAGAAAGTAATCCCTCTTTCATATTTTTTCACTATATTATTATATTATTTGTCTTACAAATTAATTCTACCAACGGGTCATATCTATTTTTTTATCTGATTTATTATCAAGAGTCTTTCTTTATTACTGACACCCACTGCCAAAATCAATAAACAATTAATGACAAACAAAATACATACGACAGCAAGTATTGACGAAATAGTATCAATTTGAATAGGAAGAAAAATAACCAATATACTGGAAAGTAACGTTACAATAGATATTTTCACCAATACTTCTCGAATAAAGCGTACAGTTGGAAATGAGAACAATCTATTTATATAAATTACTCTAATTATAAGAATCAGTACAGTTATGACAATCTTAATAATAAGAACTATATTGGGTGGAAATCCCAGTTTTAAAAACACATAACCGATAGGTAAGTTACACAAAATCATTCCCCCTATCAATAGCTGATAATTACGGATTTTTCCTGTTGCCTGTACTGACATCCATAAAGGTCCTTGAATAGCTTCAAGTAGTGAAACTATCAACATCAATTTACAAAAAGAAACAGCATAAAAAGGTACATTTGTCAACCATACAGACAATACTTCTTCACAGCAAACATATAAAGGCATACAAATAATGAACAACAAAAAGTAAGAATACTTGGAAGTATAGATTATTAAGTCCATGAAATATTCTCGTTCTTGTGTTGCATAAGACTTTACTATTTGAGGCTTAAATGCAGTCTGGAAATTGGCAACAAAATTATATACTGCTGTATTTACTTGACTTGCCACCCCCATCGCTGCATTTGCTGTTACACCGAAAAAGATATTCATCAGGACATTCAGCCCTTGTGATGCGGCAGTATTTGCCATCCCACCAAACAGACTCCAACCGGAGAAACTTGCCAGCCTTTTATAAAGGCTCTTTTCCCAAAAATAATTATATCTACCAATAGGAAAGCTCCTTTTACAATACAAGTAATAACAGAACGTGATAATAAAAACTACCACAAACATCAAAAAGGCATAGCTAATCAGCTTATCCCACGGAGATACTGCCAATAGATAAACAATTGCCAATTTTGCGATCGCTTCTATCACACTAATACGAGCAAAGAATCCCATCCGTTCATAAGAGATAATCGCTGCATTATATGGTGCCCTAATCATATTGGCACAAGTTGTCAATATGGAAAACTGATAAGTGACCAATACAGCAAACTCTCTTTCCGGAGGATACTTGATGTAGTTGTACAAGAACCATAATCCGACACTTTCAGCCAATAAAAACGTAAGCATTGCAATAAACAGATGGAGAGTCAGGCTTGCAGAAAATACCCGTGAGGCTCCTTGCTGTTCATGTCTTCCTAACTCATAATTAAGAAACCGTTGGGTAGACATCACCATTGAATTGTTGACAAAAGTAAACAATACAACGATTCCGCCTACCACATTGTAGATACCGTAATCCTCTATACCCAGAACCTCGAGTATCACACGCGAAGTATAGAGAGTTACAGCCATCATAAAGAACATCCTAATATACAAAAATATCGTGTTCTTAGCTATGCGTTTATTATTGGAGTTGGAAATCATTAGTTAATAGTTTAATTAGATTATAAGTAGGTGTCCAATTGTAACGTATCATATAGAGAATACCACCTATTAGGTAAATTCCTCTTAAATAATTCAAAAAATGGACTTGTTTAAGGTGATGTTTTTATGCAAGGAAGCAATACAGCATTTTGAAACACATCTCATTTATCCCACTTTCATTCGTACCTTTTTTCATTTCAAATAGTCCTAAAATTGTGCCTTCAAATACAGTTTCTTCACAAAGCACATATCATGTTCCATCATTATTCTTACTAACTCAGAGAAACTTGTTTTGGTAGGATTCCAGCCCAATACTGTCTTTGCCCTTGTCGGGTTACCCAACAATTGTTCCACCTCGCAAGGACGGAAATATTTAGGATCGACTTCCACCAAAACTTTACCAGTATTTACATCAACACCTTTTTCCTCAACCCCCTCTCCTTCCCAGCGAATTTCCATACCCGCTTCACGAAAAGCTAATGTTGCAAATTCACGAACTGTATGCATCTCGCCTGTGGCTATCACAAAGTCTTCAGGAGAATCGTGCTGAAGAATCATCCACATACACTCCACATAGTCACGAGCATAACCCCAATCACGACGGGCATCCAAATTACCAAGATACAGTTTATCCTGCTGTCCATGTGCGATACGAGCAGCTGCAAGAGTTATCTTTCTTGTTACAAAAGTTTCGCCACGACGTTCACTTTCATGATTAAAAAGTATGCCATTGACAGCAAACATACCGTAGCTCTCACGATAGTTTTTTGTTATCCAAAAGCCGTACTGTTTTGCCACACCGTATGGGCTACGAGGATAAAAAGGAGTAGTCTCCTTTTGGGGAACTTCCTGCACTTTACCATACAGTTCGGATGTGGAAGCCTGGTAGATTTTAGTCTTATGGATTAATCCAAGAATACGAACAGCTTCCAGCATACGGAGTGTACCTACCGCATCGGCTTCCGCCGTATATTCAGGAACATCGAACGACACCTTGACATGGCTTTGTGCTGCCAGATTGTATATTTCGTCTGGTTGTATCTGTTGAATGATGCGAATCAAGGAACTACTATCCGTCATATCTCCATAATGCAGGTTTACCAAACGGTCCTTTTTCATGTCGCGTACCCATTCATCCAAATAAAGATGCTCGATACGCCCTGTATTGAAAGAAGAGGAACGGCGGAGAATGCCGTGAACCTCATAGCCTTTATCTATCAAAAACTCGGCAAGGAATGAACCGTCCTGCCCTGTAATACCCGTAATTAATGCAACTTTCTTCATTTTTTATTATCCTTTCCATAACCATAGCCATAGCCGTAACCATACTTCTTGCCATAGCCATATTTACCATACTTACCATACTTGCCGTAGCCATAATAGTAGCCATTCTTGCGCTTATCCATATTGATACCATTAATCAGCGTACACAGATTAGGCAGTTTTTCATCATGCTTCAGTTCGTTAATCAGTTCATAATCGCTCTTATGCGTATAGTCGGCACGGCAGACATAAACACTTAAATCTGCCACACGAGCTATCAATCGGGTATCGGTAACCATACCGATAGGTGCCGTATCGAGGATGATATAATCGAAATGCTCTTTCAATATTTCAATAGCCTGATCGAGGGATTGGCGTGCCACCAATTCCGTAGGATTAGGCGGTATCGCTCCACCTGGCAGGATATAAAGATTGGGAGAAATGGAAGATTGCTGACAAAGTGACAACAAATCCGTATCTTTGGGAGATGCCAGATATTGAGTAATTCCCCTTTCTTTATGGGATAGGGCAAACATGCGGTTTAGTCCCGGTTTACGGATGTCCATACCGACAATAACGGTTTTACGGTCCATAAAAGCAAAACTGACAGCAAGATTTGCCGCATTGAAGCTTTTGCCTTCTCCGGGAGTAGTAGAGGTGAAAAGAATTACCTTTTGGCCTTCCTGCAACATGTACTGAATATTGGTACGCACACTACGGAATACCTCTTCCATCAGCCCGTTCTTATTCTCATTCACTACAATGGGTTGCCCTTCTGGATATTTGATTTGGGGAACATCGCCTACTATTGTGACATTGGTGATACGCTCCACATCCGCACGTCCCTCTATTTTGAACCGGAGCAGGCGAGAAAGATAGATGCATCCAATGGGGAACGCCAAACCCAAAACCAGCGCCATCATATAGATGTTCCGGCCATTGGGGGCAACCAATCCTTTAGCCCGGGGTTCCTCGACAACACGTCCGTTATTGGCTACGGCAGCTAAAGTAATAGCATTTTCTTCGCGCTTCTGCAAAAGCATCAGGTAAAGATTCGCTTTGATTTCCTGCTGACGGGTGATACTGATAAGTTCACGTTCCTGCTGCGGGGCATTGCTGATACGTGTCTGATACTTACGTGCTTCCACATCCAGATTGTTGCGGGTAATCTGCAATCCTTTCTCTACACTTTCCACCGTAGTGAGTACAGTGTTGCGGGTAGCGGAGATGGAAGTGTCCAGATTGATAAGCATCGGATTATTCTCATTGGAACTGCGCAACAAGCGTTTACGCTCAATGAGCATTTCATTGTATTGGGCTATCACATTAGTCAGTCCGGCATCTGTCAAACCGACATTGGCGGGGATTACTTCATACTTATTGTCCGGATTGTCAATATAGCTTCGCAAGAAATTTATCAGACGCAGCTGATTGGTGTTCTCAGCACGCTTCTGGTCGTATTCGGAACTTCCCTGCAGAGCAAGTTGTGCATCGGCACTCAGATTGGTGAGGCCGGCACGCTGCTTATAATCCGCCAGTTCGCTTTCCGTAGTGCCAAGTTCCGTATTGATAATATGGATACGCTCGTCAATGAACTGGGCGGTGCGGCTTGCCACCTGATTCTTATCATCGTTGGCATCACTATTATAGAGCGCTACCAGCATATCGAGATAGTCCATACCGAGACGGATACTGCTATCATGGAAAGTGAGACGTACGATAGAAGTATACTCACCCGTAGGTTCCGCACTCAAACGTCCTTTATATCCATCAGCCGCTACCGACGGGGGGATAATTGTAGCAGTTAGTGTGCGAGGAGTAGATATATGAGCCACAACACTGTCCGAAGCAGCAGAGAAATTCAACGTTCCTACAGGAGTAATGAATACAGCCGGCAGTTTATCGAATGACTTGCCTATGCTTCGTTCTTCTCCTCTTACAGAATAAGTAAGCGTAGCTCCCACCTTGCCATCGGGCGTACAATCCAACTTTACCTGCAGAGCGGAAGGAAGTTTTTCCGCTTCATCGGGAACCATCCATACCTGTACAGGCGAAGTCTTATAAAGAATATGGTCGTAACCGAAATTGCCATCTTCCTTATAGCTGATGTAGAGATTCAAGGCATCCACCACCTTTCGTGCCAATGTGTATGATTGGAGTATTTCCAACTCATTATCAAAATTATTGGCCATGGAAAGCATACCCAAGTCTTGCATGGAAGCCAAGGATGAGGATGCGCTGTACTTCGTTTTATCTCCCTGCTTTATCAGAACCGTGGAACTGACGCTATAAACCGGTGCTTGGTAGCGGAGATATACATAGGCTCCCGCTAAAGTGACTACAAGAAAAGCAAGGATAACAGGCCAATAAAGCAGATATTCAAAAATAATGGTTTTATAATCGACTTTTTTATCTTCGTCCTGAAGGAATTCATTAAATTGTTCTTCTTTCATCTTAATAGAATACTTATTTGACAGTGACTATAATTAAGGAAGCAATAGTGGTAGCCAGACCCAACAAGTTAATCCAAATAGATGAATTATTACTGAATGTATTGGAACGCACTTTTGCTTTAGTGGGCTTTACATAAACCACATCATTTTGCTGAAGATAATAATAAGGAGAGAGAGAGATGTCGGCTGCTGTAAGATCCAGATGAATGACACGACGTCTGCCCACAGAATCTTCACGCAGGAGTTGCACATCATCACGGACAGAAAAAAGAGTCATATCTCCCGCCTGTGCCAATGCCTGGAAGATTGTGACTTTTTCATCACTGATAGTATAAGTACCCGGTTTACTCACTTCACCCAATACGCTGATTTGATAGTTGAAAGTACGTACCGTAACGTTAGGGTCTTCATTAAGATAATGGCGAAGTTTTTGGCGCAGTAAAGCCTCGCATTCGCGATTGGTAAGTCCTACTACCTTAATCATGCCTAATACTGGAAAATCGATATAGCCGTCATTATCTACCAAGTAATCTAATAGTTTGGCATTATTAACACCTTGATTTGACAATGGCTGGTCTTTCGCCTGCCCAATCTTCCGATAAAACGGAGCCGAAGCTTCGGGAGCGGAAGTACTGACCAAGATAGTCAGTTCATCCTTAGGCATAATACGATACTCGTAAAGCATACCCTTTTGAGGCACCATCTCCAAGACCTCATCGTCTCGAAGATACAAAGACTTTTTATAAGACGTACAAGCTGAAAATAACAGCGGGAGCAACAGTAACAGAAGAATTCTTCTAATATTCATATACTTGTTTTGTTTAATGTTTCGTTTGATTCGGCCTACTTACCCCAAGAGTCGTTTTATTAAACTTTTGGGTTTGGGATGCTCTGCCGAACGGCAGGCTTCCCGATATATATCTTCATAGTTCAGTTTTTCGTGTATCATACGGTAGATAAGTCCCCAATCGGGCAATCCGCCCACATTACGGTCGTCGATAAAGAGGTCGGCTTTCAGCTTACGGGAGAAGTTCTCATGGTTCTTGTTCTCTTCCGGATAGTTACTGTTGACGGCATAGAACTTCAGCCCCCGGTCGCTACAAAAACTGACAGCCTCTTCCAGCAGTTTGCCCTCGCGAACGCTCCACAGAATGAGCCGGTGGTGCTCCTCGGAAAGGCGCTTCAAGGTTTCGATGGCAAAAGGTATTTCGTTACCTATAGCCGGATAGCGATGCTCGACGATAGTTCCGTCAAAATCGACAGCAATAATCATATATTCCTATTTATCTTTGAAGATATTATAGCTCAGCAAGGCAGCCTCTTGTTCGGGCTTATTGTATAAAGTAAATGTCGGGATACTTCCTGCAATCTGTGCCAGCGTACCGCTGATAACGGCAAAGCTCAAACTATCCCGCCCGATAAGGGAAGTGGAACTCAGCAGCATGCGGAAAGCTTCTATCCCGTCCATGCGAACCGCACGGTTTTCATCTGCCTGCTCCATACGGAAAATGGTTTCCAGTCTGACACCTTCATTGATATAGCAGGAAGTCTTTCCACTCCAGGGAGAGCCGAATAGCATTACTTCTCCCCCCGGCATCAGGCGCAGTATAGGTTGGTCGTCGTTCAACAAACGCGCGCCGGGTATATGTTTCAGCCATAACTGCGAGTGGGTACTTTTGCCAATGCCCGATGGTCCCACAAAAGCCACTCCCTTATCATCGACGGCTATGCAAGACGCGTGTATCAATGCTCCCCCATGAAACGCTGCGCTATAAATAAAAGAAATCATGATAAAATCATTCAGGAGCGCATAATCCTCGGAAGTTTCCGGAAGCAAATCGGTTTGTACATTTCTCCACCGGCGGTCGGTACGCAGCCAATAGGTATGAGGGCTCCCGTAAGGAGTTAACGCAATGTAGCAATAATCGGCGGTAAGCCATATACGTATTGTCCGTCCGTCCGGGTGGTGCACTGCATCCGGACCGGTTTCTTTAATGGGAAACTTGCAACCCAACTCCAACCGGCATATATGGGAACGGGAACATACGGGCATCTCCGGCAGGAGAAACGGCTTCAGGTTCTGTAATCGGTCTGCGACTTCATTGCCACACGATACCTCCATCAGCCAATCTGCTATTTGTAATATCATATAAACTTAGTATATAAAAATCAACATCAAGATACTCCGTGAAGAGACTCTTTATATTCAGCCGGAGTCATTCCATACTTCTGCTGGAAAAGCCGGTAAAACGTACGTGAACTATTGAAACCGGAATCTATGGCAACAGCCTTGATAGGTATGTCCGGTTGGGTCTGTATCAGCTTCGAAGCATATTCCAAACGCAGGCTGTTGATATAGCCGTTGAGATTGGTATTGGCGTATTGCTGAAGCAACTGCGCCACTTTATTCTTATTGATGAGTCCGAGCCTGATAAACTTCTCCCTTGAGAATTCCGGGTCGAGAAATAATTGTTCTTCAATAATAGTGCGGTTTATCCGTTCAAAGAGTTTTTTGTCCTTTGTAGAATCCGTTACTTTAGTTTCACCATCGGCTTTCGGTTCTGCACTCTTATTCTCCGGTTCCGTCTCTTGGATAACAGGTAGAGGAGTATCCAAAGTTTCTTTTAGATTCGGTTTATCCGGTGAAGAACTCCGGAGTTGCTTCTTCAAGCGATCCATCTTACGGATGATACGAATATTGTATACCGCCAAATAAATAATAATAGCCGCTTCTAACAAAGTAATGAATGTCATGGTTTCATTTCTTTAAAACAACAGTCATCAGCCAATGACTTCTATAAGATCAGGTTTCACTTCCGCAACGGCAACAGCAAGAATACCTTGTATGAGTATGACAACACGTTTGCTCCTGCAGCCTCTTACCTTTACAAACGCTCCTTCTACACCGTCAAACGGACCGCCCAACACACGAACCCGCGTACCTTTGGCCAAATTAATTTCTTCCGGAGTTAGATAAATTAAACGTTCATTATGCAGTCGGGATACGGAAATAAACTGCTGCATTTGTATATCCGGCACAATTATAGGAGAGTTTTTACCGGCATCCGGCATCGTGATGTATTGCAGAAACGGAACAGTTCTTTTGGTTTCCCTGATAATCCGCCGGGTGGTACGAACGAATATCAAATTGTGAACGGCGGGCACCAGTTCTCTCCTTTTCTTGTTATTCTTCTCAAATACTTTATAGCACATGGGAACAAAGTTTTCTATAGCCTGTTTATCCAACAGCCGCTTTGCCTCCAGCTCCTTGCAAAAAGGAGCGCGCATAGCAAACCACACTATATTTTCTTCATCATTATTCATGTAAAGTATTTATCAAAACAAGAAAAGCGGATATACTCTTGGCTCCTCAATATCAAACTAACACTTTATATATCAATTGATTATGAGATACTTTTATTCAATACATCCGTTATACCATTTCTATACAAGAAATAGCACATGTCAATAAATTACTAATAATCAATCTTATACAAAACGTGTAGATGTATTTTGTACTATTAATAAATGATAATTCCGCATGCTTTGTACACAGAAGTCAAAGAATAAGACATAGATTGGCTAAGCAGTTATAACCCTCTTCCCGAAAATCATAAAACAGGAGTGCTTTACTTAACGCTTTCAGCTCGCCTCTGCCAGCTAAATCTCTATTAATCAATAATAATCAGCCCTATAAATTTTGTCCAAAAATCACTTACAACAAATTATCAAGCAATCTTGTTTGTTAATGTATCAAAAAATACCTTTCAATTACTCTCATCTTTATCAGAAAAGGTTTACTTTTGCCGATAAATCTGTAACGTCTCTTGTATAGAAACGATATAGATTTATACATTATATCGAACAATACAATGTATGGCCGCAAGCCTATACCAAAGCTGATAATATGCTTTGATTAGCCTGATCGATAACGGAACTTTCCAAACTGGCTAAATAGATTTGTGTTGTTTTCTCCGTAGTATGTCCCATTCCTGCACTAATAACCGAAATCGGCACATTATGATTGCGTGCCGCCGTAGCCCATGAATGGCGCGCGGTGTAGGAAGACAGCGATATATCGAGATCAAGAATCTTGGAAATCCTCTTCAACAGCTTATTGTAATACCCCAGCGCCGTCTGATACTGGGAAAACGCTATCACCGGATCTTCCGAGGAAATGATGGGAAGAAGGTATTGCGAACGCTTCGTTTGTCCGGCATACCGGCTGATGATTTTCTGGATAAGAGGCTCGACACGGATGACAAGTTGCTGCCCGGTCTTTTTACGGGTATAGCAGATATAGCCGTTGTGTATATTCTTTTTACACAGGAACGCCATATCGACAAAAGCCATTCCCCGTGTACAATAACTGAAAAGAAACAGGTCGCGGGCCAAGGCCAATGGAGATAATGCCGGTAAACTCAACTTACACAAGTCCAGTATGTGCTGTTCGTCTATCGCCCGTTTACGGGTTTTATCCACTCCCGTATATACATTTTGAAAAGGGAAAGTCTGCTTGACCAACCGCTTTGTAACCGCCTTATTATATACGGAACGCAAAACCCTCATATAAAATGAAGAGCTGTTACGTAAAACGCCTCTTGACCGGAGCCAGCTTTCATACCGGATAACCAGCGGCTCATCGAGCAGCCTGAAAGGAATATCCCTGCCTTCCAGAAACAGGGAAAAGCTACTGAGGGTGCGACGGTAATTCCTTGCCGTACCCAATTTATTGCTCGATTCGAGCAGTGTAATCTGTTCTTTAAAAAACGAAAGAACATTCGTACTTTTTATTCTTGCCATACTTCTACTTAATTTGTTAGTTACATAAATGTAACAAATCTCTCGAATATCGGCAAGATGAGTGAAAGTACTAATGTTGCATGGCCGTGGTTTCCGAACTCTGCTGCAAGCGCTTATGTTCTTCCAGCAGCTGCATGTTTTGTTTGGCTTTGGAAAGGAAATCTTTTACAAAAGCGTTTTCCTTAAAAATCAGGGGAGCGGTTCTCATTATATCTTCAATCTGGGGTGTCATTATAGGATACGGCAGTGTGCTGCACATCATCATAAACACTCCCGGACCAAGCACATTCTCATAATTTTCAATGATGAAGTCTTTCACATAATCATTCATCTCTTTGGCTAATGTTTCTTCCTCCTTAGCCAATTGTTCGTGTACATCTTCCAAGTTGGCGCCATCCAACACCATACGCGCTTCTTTTCGCTCCAGTTCTCCCATTTCAACTTCCATTGCATTACGCTTCTCTATAAACTCATACAACGCGTTGTTCAACAAGGTTCCCTTAGCCGACAGCTGTGAATTGGAAATGATTATCTCAATCCTGCCATCTTCCAGAATCAAAGGCATAATACCCTCGTCATCCATATACAGCGTCACCATCATTACCGAATCTACGGGGCCTTTCATCGAAAATAGTCCATGAACCACCTCGGACGAGTCAATTGTTACCCACTGCCCGTTTTGCAGTGTTTTAAGAAATAACATTTTACCATCGAGACTGGTTACCGAAGAATTTCCTTCAATCTTATATTTGCGACTACAAGAAGAGAAAGACACAAGTAACAACAAAAAAGGCAAGATATAGTTTACATTCATTCTAATCATGCAGGAAACGATTTATGAATTACACGCGGCAAAGGTATTAATATTCCTTATAAACCGGATAGAAAGAAAGGAATTTTCATTTGGTTTACGTATTTTTGCACAATCATAAATCATAAAACCGGAGAAATATACATGTCAACCTATGCTCCTTTCGCCAAACCTCTTTATGTAATGCTCAAACCCGTAGGGGCTGTATGCAACCTGGCATGCGATTATTGCTATTATCTGGAGAAGTCCAAACTGTATGTAAACAATCCCAAACATGTGATGAGCGATGAACTGCTGGAAAGGTTCATTGAAGAATATATCAATTCGCAAACGATGCCGCAAGTATTATTCACCTGGCATGGCGGAGAAACCCTGATGCGCCCGTTGGCCTTCTACAAAAAGGCTATGGAACTGCAAAAAAAGTACGCCAACGGCCGGACGATTGACAACTGCATACAGACAAACGGTACGTTGCTTACCGACGAATGGTGCGAGTTCTTCAAAGAGAACAATTGGCTGGTAGGCGTGTCCATCGACGGTCCGCAGGAGTTTCACGACGAGTACCGCAAAAACAGGCTTGGGAAGCCTTCTTTCGTCAAAGTGATGCAAGGCATCAACCTGCTGAAAAAACATGGGGTGGAATGGAACGCGATGGCGGTAGTGAACGACTTCAACGCCGACTATCCCCGTGAGTTTTATAATTTCTTTAAAGAGATAGGTTCCCGCTATATCCAGTTCGCTCCTATCGTAGAACGGATTACACCGCATCAAGACGGACGTCATCTGGCTTCACTGGCCGACAAGGAGAAGGCTGCCGAACTGGCTGATTTCTCCGTCAGTCCGGAACAATGGGGAAACTTCCTCTGCGCCTTGTTCGATGAATGGGTGAAACAAGATGTGGGGACTTATTATATCCAGCTCTTCGACTCCACCCTTGCCAACTGGGTGGGTGAGCAACCGGGCGTATGCTCTATGGCAAAGACCTGCGGGCATGCCGGCGTAATGGAGTTCAACGGTGATGTATATGCCTGCGACCACTTTGTATTTCCGGAATATAAATTAGGAAACATCTATCAGAAAACACTGGTTGAAATGATGTACAGCGAACAACAGCAGGCTTTCGGACTGATGAAACAAAAATCACTCCCTACCCAGTGCCGGGAGTGCGAATGGCTGTTCGCCTGCAACGGCGAATGTCCTAAAAACCGCTTTGCACATACCGCAAACGGTGAGCCCGGGCTGAACTACCTTTGTGCCGGTTACCGGAAATTCTTCAAGCATGTAGCTCCTTACATGGACTTTATGAAACAGGAATTGCTGAATCAGCGTCCGCCTGCCAATATCATGGACGCCATCCGGGAAGGAAAATTCAAATAACATATAGTAAATTAATTAATAACAATAACAAGGATGAAATTAACGAAGTATTTGATTGCGGCTATTGCCGTGCTGACAGTCTGCTCCGTACGCGCAGACGAAGGAATGTGGTTACTGCAACTCATGAAGCAGCAGAACTCCACCGACATGATGAAGAAACAGGGATTAAAACTCGAAGCCGATGATTTATATAACCCGAACGGTGTATCACTGAAAGATGCCGTCGGTATCTTTGGCGGCGGTTGTACCGGTGAAATCATCTCACCGGAAGGATTAATCCTTACCAATCACCACTGCGGTTACGGAGCAATCCAGCAACACAGCTCGGTAGAACACGATTACCTGACAGACGGTTTCTGGGCTAAAAACCGCAGTGAAGAGTTGCCTACTCCGGGATTAAAATTCCGTTTCGTACATCGTATCGTAGACATCACCGGCCTCGTAAACGAGAAAGTCAAAGCCGGAGAAGTGACGGAAGTCAATGCGCTGACAGCTCCGTTTCTCAACAAACTCGCCAAAGAAGAGTTGGAAAAGAGCGATTTGAACGGCAAACCGGGTATCGAGGTAAAAGCATTGCCCTTCTATGCAGGAAATAAATTCTACCTGTTCTATTATAAGGTATATAGCGATGTACGGATGGTAGCCGCTCCCCCCTCCTCAGTAGGAAAGTTCGGCGGTGAAACAGACAACTGGATGTGGCCTCGCCATACGGGCGATTTCTCCATGTTCCGCATCTATGCCGACAAGAACGGAGAACCTGCCGAATATTCCAAGGACAACGTACCTTTGCAAACTCCTAAATATCTGCCGATTTCCATCAAAGGCCTGCAAGAGAACGACTATGCCATGATTATGGGCTTCCCCGGCAGAACCAGCCGTTACCTCACCCAATCGGAAGTGAAAGAACGCATGGAAGCAGACAACCAGGCCATGATTGACATGCGCGGCGTCCGCCTCGATGTGTTGCGCAAATATATGGATGCCAGCGATAAAACCCGTATCCAGTATGCCAATAAGTTTGCCGGAAGCAGTAACTATTGGAAGAACTCCATCGGCATGAACAAGGCAATCATCGACAACGACGTATTGGGTACCAAAGCGGAACAGGAAAAGAAATTCGCCGAATTTGCCAAAGGCAAACCTGAATACGAAGGCGTGGTAGACAAGATGGACGGTATCATCGCCAAAAGAATGCCCGTTACCCGCCAGCTCAATTACCTGTACGAAGCATTGAGCGGCGCCATTGAATTTGGCAGCCCGTACATGATTATGGACAAGATTAAAACCGCGCTGGAAGAGAAAAACGATTCACTGCTCACCGCAAGCACGGCGCAACTGGAAGAAGTATTCAACGACATCCACAATAAAGACTACGACCATGAAGTAGACCGCGCCGTAGCCAAAGCCATTTTGCCGGCTCTCGCCCAAAAGCTGAAACCGGAAGAGCTTCCCGCTTTCTATCTGACCGTTCAGAACAAATACAAAGGCGACTACAACGCTTTTATAGATGATATATACGACAACTCCATCCTCTCCAACCGTGCCAACTTTGACAAGTTCATGAAAAAGCCAACCATAAAGGCTATCGAGAAAGACCCCGCCACAGCTTATTCCCGTTCAAAAGTAGAAAAGTTAAGAGCTGTCGCCATGGAAGAAAAAGCGTTGAGTGAAGGCCTTGACCTGCTGCACAAAGCATACATCCGCGGTTTAGGTGAAATGAAGCTGCCCGTACCGTCTTATCCGGACGCTAACTTCACCATCCGTCTGACTTACGGTAACGTGAAATCATACAGCCCGCGTGATGCAGTGCACTACAATTACTACACCACCACAGACGGTATCCTTGAAAAAGAGAATCCCGAAGACCGTGAGTTCGTAGTACCTGCCAAGCTGAAAGAGCTTATCCTTAATAAAGATTTCGGACGGTATGCCATGGCGGACGGTACAATGCCCGTTTGCTTCCTGACGACCAACGATATTACCGGCGGTAACTCCGGCAGCCCGGTCATCAATGGTGAAGGCCAACTTATAGGCTGCGCGTTCGACGGCAACTGGGAATCCCTGAGCGGTGACATCAATTTCGATAACAACCTGCAACGTTGCATCGCACTGGATATCCGCTACGTACTCTTTATTCTGGAAAAACTGGGAGACTGCGGACACCTGATAAAAGAAATGAACATAGTCGAGTAACCGTTATTTTCCCGGCCACACACAATACGACTGAGGTACCCTAAGTATACGACTGAGATACCCTCAGTCGTATACTTAGGGTACCTCAGTCGTACACAGAGACTCCCCCCTCTCATAATACCTTCTAACGCACATTTATTATGAAACATTTAAGACTATCAATACTATCATTATTCCTTACATCGGGAGTTCTTTCCACCTATGCCGATGAAGGGATGTGGATGCTGACCGACCTCAAACAACAAAATGAAGTCGCCATGACGGAGCTCGGTCTGCTGATTCCTGCCGAGCAGATATACAATCCCGGCGGTATAGCCCTGAAAGATGCGGTAGTACACTTCGGTGGCGGCTGCACAGGCGAGGTTATCTCGGCAGAAGGACTGGTACTGACCAATCATCACTGCGGTTACGGAGCTATCCAGCAACACAGCAGTGTGGAGCACGACTATCTGACCGATGGTTTTTGGGCAATGTCACGCAACGAAGAACTTCCCTGCAAAGGACTTACCGTAACCTACATCGATGAAATAATGGACGTAACGGATTACGTCAACGACCAATTGCAGATAGATTCCGATCCGAACGGCACGAATTATCTGTCGCCCAAATACCTCACCATGATAGCCGACCGCTTTCTTTCCGAACAAGGCATCACACTGACATCCGGCCGTAAAGCGGAACTGAAAACGTTCTATGGCGGAAATAAATACTACCTGTTTCTCAAGACTACTTACAGTGACATCCGTATGGTGGGCGCTCCCCCTTCTTCCATCGGCAAATTCGGCGCCGATACGGACAATTGGATGTGGCCCCGCCACACAGGAGATTTCTCTTTGTTCCGCATCTACGCCGACAAAGACGGACAACCGGCAGCTTACAACCCGGACAATGTGCCCCTGCGGGTAAAAAAGCACCTTACTATCAGTCTTGCCGGCTATCGTGAAGGCGACTTTACATTCGTCATGGGATTCCCCGGACGCAACTGGCGCTACATGATTTCCGACGAAGTGGAAGAACGTATGCAGACCACCAACTTTATGCGCCACCACGTGCGCGATGTCCGTCAAAAAGCCCTTATGGAACAAATGCTGAAGGATGATGCCGTACGCATTCACTACGCAAGCAAGTATGCCTCATCCGCCAATTACTGGAAGAATGCCATCGGCATGAACGAAGGACTTGTACGCCTGAAAGTACTGGATACGAAACGCGCGCAACAGGAACAACTCCTCGCACGCGGTCGCGCCTTAAACGACAGTTCCTATCAGAAAGCTTTCGACCAAATACGCAGTATCGTGAAGCATCGCCGTAATGCTCTCTATCACCAGCAAGCCATTCAGGAAGCATTGATTACGGGTCTTGACTTTATGAAGATTCCGAATACCACCGCATTGGTCACAGCCTTACAGAGCAAGGACAAAGCCAGGATAAAAGCCGCTTCCGACAGCCTGCAAATTGCAGCCGATAAATATTTCGCATCCGTCCCCTTCCCCGAAGTAGAGCGGATTGTAGGAAAGAAGATGTTGCAAACCTACATGAAATATATTCCCGCCGAACAACGCATAGGTATCTTCAAGGTTATCGACAAGCGTTTCAAGGGTGATAGTGATGCCTTTATCGATGCCTGCTTCAAATATTCCATCTTCGGCAGCAAGGAAAACTTTGCCAAGTTTATCCGTAAACCTAGTTTGTATAAGCTCGGTAACGACTGGATGACATTGTTCAAGTACTCCGTTACCGACGGTCTGCTACAAACCACCATCGCCATGATGGATGCCAACCGTAACTATAACGCCGCCCATAAAGTATGGGTCAAAGGAATGATGGATATGAAACAGGAAGCCGGCACCCCCATCTACCCGGATGCCAACTCCACCCTGCGCCTGACCTACGGACGCGTATTGCCTTATAAGCCCGCCGACGGTGTGGAGTACGGCTGTTACACTACTCTGAAAGGAGCAATGGAGAAGGAAGATCCCGACAATTGGGAGTTTGTAGTTCCGGCTAAATTAAAACAATTATATCAGGCCAAGGACTTCGGACGATATGCGATGCCCGATGGAGAAATGCCCGTTTGCTTCATCGTAAATACGGACAATACGGGTGGTAATTCCGGCAGTCCGGTGTTCAATGCCAAGGGTGAATTGATAGGTACGGCTTTTGACCGTAACTATGAAGGGCTGACAGGTGACATCGCTTTCCGTCCCTCTTCACAGCGTGCAGCTTGTGTAGACATTCGTTATACTTTGTTCATCATAGACAAATATGCCGGCGCTTCGCACATTATCAAAGAGCTGACGATTAGTGATTAGTACATAGTAATGAGTAATTAGTTATTACTAATTTACAATCGAGCGTGAACAAATCTCCCGTTTATCTGTTATATACTCATAAACTATTATAAAAACAAAGATTATGGAAAAGTTTGAAGAATTAATACAATCAGAAAAACCTGTCTTGGTGGATTTCTTTGCTACCTGGTGCGGACCTTGTAAAGCCATGCATCCTGTATTGGAAGCATTGAAAAGTGAGATTGGCGACAGAGCGCGTATCGCAAAAATCGATGTAGACCAACATGAAGCATTAGCTGCAAGCTATCGTATACAGATGGTTCCGACTTTCATCCTGTTCAGAAAAGGTGAAGCCGTATGGCGTCATTCGGGTGTAATCAGCGGTAAGGAGCTTAAAGCCATTATCGAACAAAACTCATAATTAAGAAAATGAAGAAAATTATAGCTATGACCGCTCTCATCTTTTCAAGCATACTGACTTATGCCTGTACCGATGGAGCCAAACAAAAACAAGCGGAAACGCAAGAAACTACTCAAGACGGCAGCGTAATCGTAATGAACAAAGATATGTTTATCAAGGACGTATTCGATTACGAGAAATCCAAAGAGTGGAAATATAAGGGTGACAAACCTGCCATCATCGACTTGTACGCCGACTGGTGCGGACCCTGCCGAATGACGGCTCCTATCATGAAGGAACTGGCGAAAGAATATGCCGGGAAAATCGTGATATATAAAGTCAATGTGGATAAGGAGAAAGAGCTGGCCGCTTTGTTCAATGCCACCAGTATTCCTTTATTTGTCTTTATTCCGATGCAGGGCGAACCTCAGTTGTTCCGCGGAGCTGCCGATAAGGCAACTTACAAGAAAGCGATTGATGAGTTTTTATTGAAGAAATAATTAGCACCAACAAGAAGTTAACTGTATTATAAGCAATAAATTAATATAATTGCTTCCTATAAGTTAACATTATCAAAAGAGCAAGTTAACATTATTATTGCGATGATGTTAACTTGCTCTTTTTTTTAGGATATACACAAAACTACTCTGTTACTTCCTCATTATCATCTTTTACCATATCTTTTCTATATTGGGAAGGGGATTTTCCAAAAGACTCCTTAAAGCATCTGCTAAAATAGAACGGATCGTTAATTCCCACCTGATAGCTGATTTCCGATATATTCTGCCTTGTTGTCAATAAGAGTTCCGCAGCTTTTTTCATACGAAGTATGCGAACATATTCATTAGGAGAGTATCCCACAAGACTTTTCATCTTACCGAAAAAGATCGTACGCCCCACCCCCAGGGAAGAAGCATAAGCCTCTAATTTGAACTCTGTATTACCCATATTTTTTTCAATAATCAGGTGAATCTTATCCATAAACGCCTTATCACGTTCAGTAGTACTGATCAAAGGTTTTGATACTCCCGGTTCTGCCACAAACTTCCGTTGAAGCTTTTCGCGTTGCTCAATCAATTTCACAACCCGTGCCAATAGATATCTCACACTGAAAGGTTTCGTTATATATGAGTCCGCACCCGCTTGAATACCTTTCAATTGGTGTTCCTCGGATGAGTAGGCCGTAAGAAGTATGACAGGAATGTGACTAATGTCAAAGCTACTCTTCAATCGTTTAGTAAACTCGATACCATCCATCTCCGGCATCATAATATCACAAATAACAAGATCCGGCTGTTCTTCCGCAAGTTTTTCCAATCCCTCAGCGCCATTTATTGCGGTAGAAACTGTAAAATACTTTCCTAACTGCATTTTTATTAATCCGCGCACATCTTCATCATCGTCTATTACCATCACTTTATATTCCTTAAAAGGCTTATCTACCGACGCTTCCAATAATTCAGCAGCTTTTTCCATCGTAAGCAAGGAATCCGTTATCAATTCTGTATTTTGCCCAGCATTACTCGTAGAAATCGTTGTGTCAATTATATCAGCCTCATCATAATTCTGGTCTGAGAAAGGTATTGTTACAGAGAAACAAGCGCCACCCCAAACAGAATTTTCGTACGCCACATTTCCTTTATGTACCTTTGCCAATTCGGACGTCAGATGCAGTCCTATTCCTGTTCCGCCGGATGTATAATGGATTTGTTCAAAGCGCACAAACAGCATCTTCTGTTTATCAGCAGGCACTCCCGGCCCGTTATCCGATACAGCTATTAATAACCGGTCCGTCGATTCTAACAGATTCAAGCTCAATAGTATTCGTCCTCCTGCCGGAGTATTCTTAAAAGCATTGGACAACAGATTATAAGCAATCTTGTCCATTTTACTCCGGTCGAGCAGCATACTTCGCTTCCCTACATTCGATTCAAAAAGATATTCTATATGCTTTTTCTCCGCAATATCATTGAATGTCAGATAAATATCATAAAAAAACTTTTCTATATCTGTACGTTCTAATTTTAATTCCATTTTATCATTCTGCAAACGGCGGAATTCCAATAATTGGTCTATCAGCCGCATCAACCGATTAGAACTTTTGGACAACAACGTCAACTGTTGTCCGGCAAGAGAAGCTACCTCTTTACGATTCGACATATCCTCAATCGCTCCTTTTATAATTGTCAGCGGGGTACGGAATTCATGTGATATGTTTGTAAAGAAACGTAATTTATATTCAGTCAATTGTTTTTCCACTGCTACAGCCGTATTTAAACGATGCATTTTCAAGATAATACGTGATACGAGATAAACTATAATCAGTCCAAAAACAATATAGACCAAAATAGCTTTCCCTGATCTCCACCAAGGTGGAAGAACTACAATCTCCAACTCTGTTTCTTGCTCACTCCATACACCAAGACTATTACATCCCTTTACTTTAAAAACATATGCGCCGGAAGGTACATTGCGATAAGCTGCAACATTATTTTGAGAACTCCTGTTCCAACTTTTTTCATAACCATCCAAATAATAAGCATATTGATTTAATTCGGATGCATGGTAATTCAACATTGTACATTCCAGATTAAATGAGTTCTGACCGTATTCCAATACGATTTTTCTTGTATCTACAATGCTCCGGCTTAACGGTGAATCCTGAGTTCCCGGATATACAGAGTTCCCGTTTATCTGCAATCCGGTAATAAGGACTTGTGGAGCATAAGTATCAAATTTCATCTTCGACGGATTGAAAGTATATACTCCATTATAACTACCGAACATCAATTCACCGTTGCTTTTCTTCCAACATGACAGCTCATTAAAAACAACCGTATGTTTGCTATTCGAATAAACAAAGTTCTCAAATCGCTCTGTTGCTATATTAAATCTGGAGATACCGTTTTCCGTACTCACCCATATCTCTCCTGCATCATCTTCTAAGATAGCTTGAACAGTGCCATTCGATAATCCGTTATCTTCTCCAAAATGTTTAAATACAGATTGTTCTAAGTTTGGTTGACGAACTAACAAATGCAGACCGCCACCGGTTGTTCCCAACCATATATACCCTTTACTATCTTCATATATAACTTTTACTTCATCATATCCCGAAAGCTCTTTATTATAAAAATGAACATGCAAAACTCTATACTTAGTCTCATCCAGAAGCAGTTCATCCGGATCGAATACCACAATTCCATCATTTGTACCACACCATATCAATCCTTCTTTGTCTTGAATCATGGAACGCATCATGTCAAAATGCTCACTGCCGAACTTAAACTGACGAAAATCTATTTTTCCCTGATTATATTCTGCCAAATGCAATCCTCCACCAAAAGTAGCCAGCCACATGCGGTTCTTATTATCACGCAATACCGTGAAAATATTATTACTCGAAGACGCCTGACTAACTTGGTCATGCAATATATGTTTCTCAATGACTCGGTCACCATTAGGTGAAAAGACAAACAAGCCTCCCCCTTTCGTTCCCAACCACTTACGGCCTAATGTATCTTCCGCAATAGTGAAAGGTAGTCCACCCTCAATCCGATGTTCATATAATTGATGCAAATCATCGTCACATATATGCAGGTTTCCATCCCGTGTACCGAACCAGTAATTTCTATCCGCATCTTCATAAATCAACCGTACCGCATTGTCTCGTTCCGTTTTTCCATCCGGAGCAGGATAATATAAATCAAATGAATAATTAGTCGGAGAAATTTTCGCAGCCCCCCTCAATTCTGTTCCTATCCAGATTTCTCCGGACTTATCTTCTCCCATACATAACAAATAATTGGTCGGCAGCCCTTCTGTAATAGTATAATGCTGTAGTTTTCCCGCATTGTCATCAATCGCAAACAAGCCATTGCCAAATGTAGCAATCCAAATAATGCCACGCGAATCATGATAAATCGTATATCTCTCCTGATTAATTAATGAAAGAACTTCCGGAGACATGACTTTTATCGGCTTGAAAGTATTATCCAAATGGTGACGCCACAATATACCTGTTTTATTATAAACCCATATATGCCCCTTATTATCAGAAATGATATTAGCCCGATACAGTTCTTTACCTTGAAAGAATGCAGCAGCCGGCAACCACTTTCGTGTTTTTGTATCTAAAATATAAATACGTTCATTGGTCGTTAACATCAATAATCCGTCATTCAGCAGAGAAGAATAGGCATATAGAATTTTCTTCATCTGAGGGATAGCAATAGTCGGTAAAAACTTTGATTTTTTATTATCAAAAACAACAACTCCGTTTTCTCCGACAAAATACAGGTTATCTATTTCCTGTACCGTATAGAATGTAGCTCCACTATACATACTGACAACTTCGTTTCCCGTCACTTGAAAAAGCTCTTTTTCCGTTGCAATCCAAACTCTACCTCGTGAATCTTCAAAAACAAATTTCACTAACCTGTCAGCTAATGTATTGTTGTTGGGTTTCCAAGCAACCATCTCTCCATTTATATACCGCACGCGGCAACATCCTTTTTTTCCGTGTAACCAAATATCACCATTCGATAATATTTTAACCTGAGAGAATATCTTAATTGAATCCATCGGAGCATAATCAACCATTTTCTCCAATCGTGGATCATAACAAAACAAATTATGCGAATAAGTTTGTATCCATATAAAACCGTTTCTATCTTCCAAAACACCGCTGATACGACTATCCGAAGATCTTGAAAAACCATCCAATTGAGGATGGATAACCGTAAAATCCCTGCCATTATACCGGTTCAACCCATTAATAGTACCCAACCACATAAAGCCCTGACTATCCTGCATCATACAACGGACTGTGTTTTGCGACAATCCATTACGATCTGTAATGGTAGTTATATCCAAGATATTGGAGGCTAAACCCTGGGTAGCAGATACTAGAATAATCAAAATAAAAAGTACCTTATACATGTATGTTCCAAAATTAAAGAGAAATGGCAAGCCATTAAGCACAATTCTTAAATTATTATTACTCTAACTGATTCAGCCAAATTCATAACATTACAAGTACAAACAAGAAGTTACAAACAATCATTCAACCAGTTTAACTAAAAACGGTAGCAAGTTATAAAAAAATAGTAAAACCTCAAAAAAGAAAACCAAAACATTCATTCCATAATGTAATGATATGGGACACATTTATTGGAGAAAAAAAGCACGAAGTGAAGCTCACTCCGTGCTTTTACCATCATATTTTAAACTCATAATAGTTTACAAACAATCATATATAGCATTCGATGAATCCTAAATCAACTAGCCCTTACCTATTAAAGTTGAGTAACAACTCCCGCCTTTAACATCAAATGTCGGCTCTGCCCGTTGATTAAAATATCAACCTCGCCGTCTCTTTCAGCTATGATGACGGCGCGAATAACCCGATTGTCTTTCCAATCGATAGAAATCTCATAACCACCGCGCGCCTTAAGTCCTTTCACGCTGCCTTCAGCCCAGTCTGGAGGCAGGGCCGGAAGTAAATGTATATATCCGGCATGGCTTTGCATTAACATCTCAGCAATACCCGCCGTAGTACCTAAATTACCATCAATTTGAAAAGGCGGATGAGCGTCCAACAAATTATTATATATACCGCCCGGAGTACTTGTTGATGCTTTCATCTCATAATGCGTACTATGACGCAAGGCACTTTTAAGTAGACTACGGGCATACGCACCGTTCTTTGCCCGTGCCCACAAGTTAACTTTCCAACCAATAGCCCATCCAGTAGCCAATGGGCCACGCCACTTCAACGAACGTAGAGCTGCCTGATAAAGACTGTCGCTAACAGTTTGATTTATATCATTTAACGGATAAAGAGCAAACAGGTGTGATACGTGTCGGTGCGTCAGGCTTCCTACCGAGTCTTGTCCGGCGTATTTCCATTCTTTCAGCAATCGTTCACCATCTGCTCTTTTTACAATTTCTGTATAAAGACCGTCATCAATATCAGCATGATAACTCTGAATAATTTCCAATTCCTTTTCTGTTAGCGGGCAATCCTTTCCTAATGCTTGACAGGCGCTCAGCGTATTGCTAAAAAGCGACTTCACCAATTGTTGCGCATGCGCCGTCACCTTACCGGTAGGTCCCTGCTCCGGACTGAATTCACGGGGGCATATCCATTTGCCATCTTTGTCGTCGCGTACAAGGCGATTTTTCCAGAATTCTACGGCACTAAGCATTACCGGCAATGCTTTTTCACGAAGAAATCTTTTATCACCCGTATAAAGCCAGTGTTCATAAAAATGTAGACAGTACCAAGCATTTACCACGGAATAATCCTGCAATTTCCACTCTGTACCACCACCAAAGATATTATTGGCAGTAGAGCAGAAAAATCCTCCCGGTTTTTGATTCACACGTTTATCGGCTGATCGCAATACTGTATAAACATTTTCACGCCACTGTGTATGTACAAGAGCTTCATTATAAATATAGTCAAGCAAATTATGATGTAACTCGCTCAAATTAGTTACTTCTGCCGGCCAGTAGTTCATCTGCACATTAATATTAGCATGTATATCACAGTGCCATACAGCTTTATTACTATAATTCCAGATACCTTGCAAATTAGCAGGTAAAGCAATACCTTGTGCACAACTAATCAGCAAATAGCGACCATAGTTGAAATAGAGTTCTTCAAGAAACCTGTTATCCAAATAAGAAGTATCTGTTGCATTGTAATCTGCCACAAGTTGTGTCATCGGCTTTCTATTACAATCATCGGGAGTAATGGACAGCTGACAACGGTCGAAAAACGCATGATAGCTTTCCTGATGATACTTCTTCAGCGTGTCATAACTTTTAGCTGACGCTTTACTCATAATAGTATCAATTCGCCGGTGAAGTTCCGATACATCAGTACGATAATCTGCAGATATTGTACTATAGTTTGTCCCGCCTGATAATAAAATAAGTAAAGAGTCTGCTTTGGTTATGGAGAGCCTCGAATCGTCGGCACTCATCTTCGTCTTTTTACCATAAGGTTTTACGATTACTCGACAATAATAGGAAAGATAAGTCAACATACCTTCGAAAGTCATCGTTCCCATATGAATTTCCGTACCTGACGCAGTACCATTATAATCCATATTACCATCTTTCAGTTGTAGGTCAACACAAATCTTTCCCTCTTCTGACGCTCTTAACATCACAGCTATTACTCTATCAGGTGAAGAAGCGATGTATTCACGATCATAACGTACTCCATCGATAGCATAAGTCATGCCGGCAACAGCGTTACGTATGTCAAGCCAACGGCGGTAATCGGTAACCTCAGTATCGGCCTTAATACCATGGTGGGTAATATAAAGATTACCAAAGTTACGATACTCACCGTAATCAGCCTTTTTCTCAATACCGTTAGGGCGCCCCGTCCATACAGTTTTCTCATTAAACTGTACCTCGTCACAACCAACACCACCGAAAATCATGGCACCTAATTGTCCATTACCAATAGGTAACGAAAGGTCCATCCAATTATCCGACGGTTGGTCATACCACAACGTAAGTTTCTCTTGCGGCCTTATGCCATGACTCATAGGAGTAATCTTCTGCGCCGAAATCATTTGAATTGACATACAGAAAACCAAGAAAAAAAAGAATCGGATATGCGAATATTTCATAATACTTTCTAACTGTTATCTTATTTCACTGTTGAACTAAAATATGATTCACTATTTTAGATGCAATAATCTCTTGTCCGGCTCCCGACATATGTACACCATCCTTTGCATAATAGTCCAATATTCCCAATAACGGATTATAGATATCAATGACCTCCCAACCCAGTGCCGAAGCAACAATTTTTAATTCCGGTACCATACGGGCCAATCTTTTACCAGAGCCCTCATATTTAGGACTGACATTTTCATTCCTCAGAGGCGGCGGAGTTACATAAATTAGTTTGGTACTACCTCTTTTATACAAATTATGACTTTTAATCTTATTTAGAAGCGACCTTAAATTCTTAGGAATCTCCTCTTGCCTAGCATCAAACATCTTTTTAGAATCATTTGTACCTAAACATACGATAATGTAATCATATTGTTGTTTTTTTGCCTGTGCCTTATCCAAATACGAATCGATATTCTTCAGTCCGTTAAGACGCGCTCTTCCATTATTATCAAACCCGATTGTCCTTCCACTCTCCGAGAGATTCACAATATCAGATTTAGGCATCATTTTTGCCAGTTGAGTTACCCAACCATCTTTATTATCTCCATTTGAATCGCCAATAGTGAGAATGTCATATTTTAAGTCTGTCTGTTTTTTATAAGGAATTAGCCCCAAAGCTTGTGAAATCTGTTCATGTCTGCCTTCAAAAATAATCAAACTTATATTTTTATACTGACGACGCAAATGCACACCGCGATCAAACAACTTTTCATTCTTTTCATATCCCGGATTAATACGTTTGCCCATTAAGTCAATTATTTCTTTGGGTGAAATCAGGTCGGCATCGTCCCACGCTTTTCGAAGTATGACATCCATATCAGTAGTATTATATTTCAATTCGCCTACCAAACGATTATACATATTCAACGAGTGTGTGATGGGTACAGAACCTTTATATCCATCATGAATCCCTTCATAGATAAACAACTGAGCCTTCCTACGTTTCTCTACGGGGAAAGTCTGCCATAAAGGCGATCGTGCTATTGCCTCCTTTGAGTTAAATGTTTCTCCATCTGCTGATACTGCCTGCAAAATATCTTTTGCATATTTCTGTCCTCTTCCCACAGACTCCCAATACCATGCCTCAATATCCGAAATGGGGGCCCAAGCGGAAAACGATTTTACCGGGTACTTCAAATGCATATAAGCAGCCAATGTAGCAAGGCCACCACCTGAAACCCCGACAACATGTACATCTTCCGGATCGGCATTAGTATGTTGTAAAGCATACTGAATAGCATCTTCAATATCAGCAAGTACCAGAGGACTGCACATCGCTGAAGGAGTGCGATTAGCTCCCCTAAAATCCGGATGGATGTAATTCCAATCACGAGCCAGTATCTCTTTTGCCAAAGGATCCGTCTGATTATAATAGCCGCTCCAAGTGTGTAAGCTCACAATTAAAGGTTGTGGCTTTTTCCGGGTAGTTTTATAGATGTAAGCCTTTTGCAACATCCCATCTTTTGAAGAAGGTATCTCTATTTTTTCAAATTCAGGACTCCAATACCTCTTCGATGTATTATCCCATATAGGTTCTTTTGTCTGTGCGAAAAGCAGTACGATACTGCCTATACAAAAGAACACCACAAGCATTATTTTTTTCATGGTCAGTACATTAAAAAAGAATATAGTGGAAATAGCATTAAATTTATAATATCTATTTATAACATTTATATGATTACCACTATATTCCGCAAAGATAAACTTATAAAGATTTAACGTTTGTTCTTCTCTAAATCAGAGCCTAAATAAAATCCGGTATGCGTAGGCTGATTATATCCGACATTTTGATGAGCTACACTCATCCGATATGTATGGTCATTCATTAACGGGCGGAAACGATAATCAGTCTTTATATTCGTTGTAAAAATATGGAGTGCATCCATATTTTTCGAAGGATAAATCATCTCCTCACGCCAATCTCCCCAAAGATCAGCATAGATAGAAGGATTGTATTTAGTTCCATGAGCCGGAGTGGAATTATAATTATTTGCTCCGGCAAAGAGCTGATTTTCTTCACCTCCATAAGCAACAACAACACAACCTTCACTATCCAATAATTGTCGATTTAACGAACCACTCCACCAGATACCAAAATTATAACTATAAGCAGTAGGATTCGGTTTATAGACAGGAACAGATTTTCCTACCAGCTCTTCTCCTTTACATGAGAATAATTTACCCTGTGGCCCTGATGCCCATAGTTCACATCCAGGAGTTTCCGGATCTATATCTGCTACCATGCACCGTCCCACATCTTCATTGCTTACAGGTAAATATGCCAATATTTCCCCTGTAGCAGCATCATGTAATTCTGCTCCCATGTTACCATAGCTTTGAGGATCTTCATGACAAGCAAAGACCTGTAATCCTTCACGAGAAGGGTCAAACTTGCCTAAATGCAAAGCATCACCATGTCCCAATCCTGTTGTATAAAGACCTTTCCCATTATGGTCAAAAGCGCAAGCACCATAAATAATCTCATCTTTACCGTCATTATCCACATCACCTACTGCCAGATTATGATTTCCTTGTTCATTGTAATCATTCCAACCCGGATCTGTATTGAAATGCCATCTCTCTTTCAGCTCTCCATTATTATAATCTAATGCCACTAACTGGAAATTTTTATAATATCCACGGCACATTACTATACTAGGAGCATTGTTTATACCGGCAAAGTGACCTACCGCCATTAAAAAACGATCCATACGATTACCTGTTTCATCTCCCCAATAATCATTCCAGTCTGCTTGGTCACCACGTGGAATATAATTTGTACGAGCTAATTCAGCTCCTGTCAATCCATCTATAATTGATAAAAACTCAGGACCTTTCACAATCTTACCATAAGTATCACTCGTAGGTTCCGTATCCACATAATAGGTCAGTCCGTCACCGTCCACATCACCAATTTCGGTACCGTCGCCAAATTTAGTTTGTTCAGAGGTACGTACAGCTAATTCAGCTCTACCATCACCATCCAAATCATACACAATAAAAGGAATATAATGTGTTCCCTGGCGAATATTAGGTCCAAGTACCACTCTCCACATAAATGCTCCAGTAGTCAAATCATAGGCCTCCAAAAATGCACTACCATTGGCCCATGCTGTTTCCGGATCTTCAACATTCATTCCACCACCAAAAGAGTTATCAATAGATTTAGTCTGCCTTTTAATAACAATTTCATATTCCCCATCGCCATCCAAATCAGCAACTGCAGCATCAGATACAAAATAAGGATCTCCTTTTGAATCTGGTAGATTATTCATATTCAAAGGAATTCTACGATAAAAGGTAGCTGCCATCGCTGGTGTAAACTCATAGCTGGCCAATATTTCTTCCGAACCGGCAAAACGTAACTGGTAAGTATTAGTTTTAGTTATATCAATCGTCTTATCACTAAAATTAGTAGTTGTGGCAATCGGCTCTACATTTAATTTTTCAAAAGTTCCACCTGCTACGCTGCGATAAATATCATAGGCTGCGTCATCCGGATCATCTTTCATCCATTTCCAACTAATTAATGCACCTTCTTCTTTTCCATACTGCACTTTAGAATAATTGCTGCCGAATCCTGTCTCTAACGGATTATAGCTAACATAAAGTCCTCTACTTTCAAAAGTTATCGCAGGGCGCCCTTCTTCTTCAGGAAGCTCGGGACCATCAGCCCCATCTACCGGGTTAATTGCATCATCGGAACAAGCGTACAAGCCCCAAAAGGCTATTCCTAATAGAAACCATATATATTTTCTCATAAATCTCATCTTTTTAATTAATTATTAATTTTACCATCCAGGATTCTGATCCAGATTCTGATTTTTTACCAATTCCGACTGAGGAATCGGGAAAAGATACATCTTATTATCCCAAGAACGTTGACGTACCTCACGTCTATAATTAAAAGTTCCATTAGTATTTCTGGTTATTTTCATCAAAGTAATCTCCTTCAATACTTCTCCCTCCTTCCAACGACGAACATCCCAAAATCGGTGTCCTTCAAAAGCCAATTCAACCATACGCTCATTTTTATAACGTTTCCAGAATATATCCATATCACGAACCTCGTCACGTAATGCAGGCATATCCACGCGAGCGCGAATTATATCTACAGCTTGACGAGCTGTTAACGGGCTCTTATCACCAGGAAGTGGTATTTCCACACTTCCCGTATAGTGAGCGACAGCCTCCGCATAATTCAAATAAAATTCTCCTAAACGGAAAGTAATCCATGTGTGAAATTTCGTACTTGAACTACCAGCTCTCAAATCAATAGAACCATCACAATACTTTTTCAAATAGTATCCTGTTGGAGTTGCGCCGGACAAAGGCTCTGCATTGCTACCACCATAATAAATCTGAAGTGCTCCCGCATTGTATGCCGGCCATTTAGTATCCCCATTCTTCGCTATCGTCAACGCAAAACGAGGGTCACGGTCTGCATAAGGATCTGCCTCAGAGTAGCCACTGCCTTCTTCATTCCATAACTTACCCGTAGACTTCATTTCGTACGCATCAACCAATGTTTGCGTAGGGCAATTTCCTCCACTGCCTCCTTCAACTCCAATCGGGAAATTATATTTTTCAAACGAATTATTATCCTTATCAGAACGACGCATAAAAATCATTTCTTTCTCCCGATGATTTTCCGCACCCCAAAGTTTATCATACGCGCCCAACTTACAGTCATATTTTTTACAAGAATCAATAACCGCCTTATTAGCCTCAGCCGCTATCTTCCATAAATCAGCGTCTTGATCAGGATTGAAAAGCGGGCTGGCAGCATACAATGCAGTACGAGCTTTCAACGCCAATACGGCCAAACGATTAGCACGTGCCGTTTCCGGCTGACCTTCCGGCAAAGCCAAGTCTCCTAAGTTTGTATAGTCAGCAGGAATCTTATCCACAATAGCGTCACACTCATCCTGAATAAATTTAAACACCTCTTGCACGGGAGTACGCTCAAAGGTATTAACTTCATCGGTAGAAGGTACTTTAGTTACTAAAGGCACATCACCATATTCACGAGCTAAATTGAAATAAAAATAAGCACGCAAAAAACGGACCTCATTTTCATAATTATTGTATCTGAACATCTGTGACTCATAATCGTCATTCAAACGTAAATCCGGGAATGTCAAACCCAGAAAATTTTCCAGGAACATGTTACATTGCTGGATAGCCGCATAATTCTTTGTCCAAGTAGATGAAATTGTATTACTGGCACTCCATGCCCCATTATAAAAATCATGTACCGTACTATTACTCCATGCATATTCAGCTTCATCACAAGCCGAAGCGAGTGTAGCACCACCATAATTCCCCCAATCAGAGTCTAATTGAGCGTAAATATTAGTAACCAGTCCACCTACATTCAGATAACTTTCACTGATATATCCCTTATCAAGCGTGGAATATTCCTGATAGTTCAATTGGTCTTCGCAAGCAGTTAATCCCCCAAAGCCAATGATGCTTCCTATAAATAAATATTTTAGTTTCATACTCATGTCTGCATTATTTATTAAAATCCTATTGTCAGTCCGGCAACCACACTACGTGTCAACGGATTCTTCACACCATACGATTCAGGGTCAGCAATTTTAATATGATCAAAGCATAGCAAATCATTCCCTCGTACATATATTTTCGTGTTATTGATAAACTTCGTCCATTTCATCCATTGTTCGGGAAGTTTATAATATACCTCTACATTACGCAGTTTCAAGAATGAACGATCTTCCAGCCATAACGTATTGGTCTGATAATTATTGTTATTCGTCTGAGACGTCAAACGAGGATATTTGGCATCGGGATTTTCCGGTGTCCAGCGATTGTCATAATAATGCTGAGAGATTGTCACATCATTTACCAACGGCCAATATACGCTCTGTGTATTCAACACAGCCGAATAATGCCCTGTACCCTGAAAAACAGCATTGAATCCTAAACCTCTCCATTCTGCTCCCAAATTAAATGAATAGTAGATTTCCGGTATAGCCGTACTATAGCCTATAGCTTTCTTGTCATTGCTGTCGATCTTACCGTCGTTATTTACATCGCGGTATTTAATATCACCCGGCTGTACTACATTGAATGTGTGTTCCAGACTATTCGCAATATCTTCCTCATCTTCAAAGAAACCAATTGCTTCAAGTCCCATTACCTGATTCATGCGGTGACCTGTAGTTACCAAATTATCATACAAGCGAGGCTCTTCATATTGTTCAATAATCTTGTTTTTCGTAAGTGAGAAATTACCACCGGCATGCAGAGTAACTTCTCCAACTGTTTTATGAAAATTCGCTCCCAGTTCTACACCCCAGCTATCCACAATACCGCCATTCTCATAAGGTGGTTCAAATCCAATAATCGATGAATATTTTCCTTTAGAGTTTACCCAAATATCACTTCTGCGCTGGTAATAACCTTCTAATGTGAATTCTATACTATTCCATAATGTAGCATCAATTCCCACATTATATTTATAGGCTTTTTCATGGGTGGAATTCAATGCTGCCAACTTACTCAACTTAAAACTGTTCGAAGTAGCTCCATAGCTACTATCGAATCTATAAGTACTACCACCGGTATAAATTTCCTGCCAATAGGCCTCTTCCGGAATATTATCAATGTTGATGATACCTGCTGAAGCTCTCAGTTTCAAGTAATCGATAAAGTCAGCCTTCTCCATAAAATTCTCTTTTGAGATGACCCATGCCAGTGCCAGTGTTGGCGAAAACGCCCATTTATGTCCGGGAGCCAGTTTATTAGAAGAAGATACTGCCATGCTCAAATCTGCAAAATAACGCCCTTTATAACCATAATGGGTGTAAGAAGTAAGATTTTCCCGATACCATGTCTGGTTTGTCCCATTCAGATTACGATATTCGTGGTTCCACATTAACTGGGTATAAACAGCATGTTTATCCGAAGCATACTGATAATCCAATCCTAATGCAGAATTAAAGTTACGTTTCCATTCCGACATATCCGAGTCTGTTCCCATCGGACTTTCTGTTCCAAAAACATTCTGTGTGCCAGCAGTCGGTTTTCCACTCGCCCAAGCTACATAGTCAATACCATATCTATATGTCTTCGAGTGGTTTTCTACATAAGCCGCATAATTATCATATGCCAATTTGAAACTACCACCTAAACCCGGCAAAATAGAAGATAAATCCTGTTTCAAAGTCATATCTGCATAAAGCGAACGGTTATGTCCTTTAGTATAGGCAGTAGCTTGCGACTGAGCTACAGGATTCAGTGTTCCTGCCCATGTAATACTACCGCCCCACAAACCATTTTCTGTTCTCACCGGGAAAGCTGTCGGTGGTAACTGATAAATCATAGACCATAAGTCTGCATTATCACCAGGTCTGCTCGTTTCTGCTAATGTTCCCAACAGGTTCACCGTCATTTTGGTGGTTGATGTCAAATCAATATCCAAATTAGTACGTAAATTGGCTTTCGAATATTTATTTTGGGTAGAATATCCGTCATTCATGTTCGCATTATCAATGAAGCCCTTGTCTGTTGTCAGATTCAATAGCGCATAATAACGAAACTTGGCCCCACCACCACGAAAACTTATATTATATAAATTAGTTGCCGCTGTATTCTTAAAGACTTCATCCATCCAATTCACATTCGGATAAAAATATGGATAATTTCCCGATTTAAAAGCGTCCAATTCCAACTCATGGTAACGAGGTTTTCTCACACCATCATTGGCAAGAGCCTCGTTTACTGCCAATGCATACGTATAACCATCTACAAATTCCGGTCGGCGAGCCTCCCAATTTATCACATGGTCATATGAAAACTTAATTTCACGTGTATTGTATTTTCCACGCTTGGTAATAATATTGATGACTCCATTTGCTCCCTTATATCCGTAGAGTGCCACAGCTGCCGCATCTTTCAAGATTTGTACGGATTCCACTTCTTCCGGAGTAATCAGTTTGATATCGCGTTCTATTCCGTCTACCAAAGTTAACGGACCTTTATTGTCCGACAATGTTTGCATACCCCGAACATACAGTGTAGGTTCCTGTGTAGCATAATGTCCTGAGTTCTGTAAAGTAGTCAGGCCAAGACCATAACCATACAGAGAATTTGTTACATTTTTGGCACTTCTTTTAGTCAAATCTTCACCGGAAATAATCGAAATGGAAGCAGCAGATTCTTTCACATCCTGCTCAATGCCGGCAATGTTGACAGTTTTTATTTCATCTGCTTCCTGAGCATATCCACTGAAACTCAGCGAAGCAAATAAACTTATTACCAATATCTTTTTATTTTTCATATATTGTAGCTATTTTTCAATTGTTATTAGAATAACGTTCGGATGTCACCAGCCAGGATTCTGCTCCAGCCCGTAGCCCTTATTTATTTCAGCTGCAGGGAAAGGAGACAAATACCATTTAGGATCAAAGCCATTGTCCCACCAATAACGACGGTTCCTGAACTCGAACTTTTCGTATTCAAAGTGCGTCGGTTGTGCGACGCCATCTGCCCTATCACCACCATACCAAGGGGTTTCTACAACCTGTCCTAAAGAGTTAAGACGTTTAATCCACAATCCATGTAAAGGCATCTCAAAGCGATCTTTCATTTTGTAACGAATCATATCGAAGAAACGTACATCTTCCATACCTAACTCACAAACACGTTCACGAAGGATTTCACCCATCAAAGCATCTTTATCCATAGTCAGGTTTTTATCCGGATTACACTCTACTAAGCCTTTTAGGTTTACACGATTACGAATCCTATCGACATACGAAATAGCCTCTGTCAAACTTCCGCCGGTTTTCACTAATGCTTCTGCATAAATCAAATAAATTTCCGGTAAACGAAGATAAGGCCAATGTGCATATTGGTTTTTATAATCTGTCCCCATATAAAATTTATGATTTGCATAACCTGCCGTATACTTTCCATTTCCATCTACCGGATGTTGTTTCGCATCTGTACCGCCTTTCCATAATTCATAGCTCGTACCGGCCATATTGCCGGTACTCCAGTCTAATTGTTTCGGCAATCCGTTGACAATGGCAGTTTCATACAAGCGGGGGTCACGAGTCAAAGCCACTCCTGATGCAATGGTACCCTTTACAAACATCTCATCCAGTCTGCCTTCCGCTGCAGTCTTATCCCAATCAAAAGGCATTCCGTCTGCCCAAGGAAACATTTCTACATATTCCTGTGTCGGATTATATGTAATACGATTAATGTCGTCATTCTGCCACGCCCACCAATTATATTTACTACCTACTCCGGTAGTTACTCGTGTAGAATGAATCATTTCTTTACTTGCCTGCGTTACATATGCTTTACGGAATGCTAAACGATAATCTTCTGGACGAGTGCCTACAGCCTGTTCCAGTTCATATCCACCTGCTGCATTTTCAGTAAAAAATTCTTGGCAGGCTTTCAAACAATTATCCCACAATTCCGGTTTATATCCACCATACCAAACAGCAAGACTGGTAGTTCCCGGATAATATGGCTCATCATCATTAAACAAAGGGGATGCAGCAAAATTCCATACTCTACACTTCATACCAATAGCACCGGCTTTTGTCCAGCGTCCAGCCTTGTTCTGGAGGTCTGCTCCCGTATATGCCCAAGGCAGATCAACTTTTGCTTCATCCAGTAATCGGATGATAAAATCCACTGTTTCTTCTACGCTGGCACGTGGCTGGTTATAACCGGCATCAAGACCTGAAAAAGAAGCTTCGATGATGGGTAGACCACCGTAATGGCGGAACATATCAAAATACCGGGTAGCTATCAAACATTTCGCTTCAGCTATCATCCGCTTTTTATCAGTTTCTTCAAGACCGGGTACTCCATCAATATTTTCAATCAACAACCAACCGGCACGGACAGCTTCCCACACATTACTTTTCAGATATTCGAATTTCTCTTCTCGCTGGTCTCGATAAGCGGCAGAGTGTTTGCCGGCATAATACACCTTAGAGAGTGCGCATTCTGTCCATTGATTTTGCCAACAGTCTGAAAGAACCTCAAACTTGCCGATATAAGTACTATTAGGATAAGCCCCGCCATTTTTCGGTGTTTCATTATGAAACGGGAGCCCATAGTATTGCAAAGAATAGATTCCATTCAAAAACTGTTCGGTATACTTAACACTATTGAAAACCGTATCTTTTGTTTGTTGTCCTCCTGGCGCTTTTTCCAAAAAAGCGTTTCCGAATTTAATCTCATCCACGCAAGAAAAGAAAGTAAACGTCAGCATCAGTCCTGCCATTACAGGAGCCATTATTTTATTCTTTATTCTCATAATTTTCTGTTTTACCGTTTAAAATCCTAATTTCAAGGTCAATGAATAAGTCTTACTCAAAGGGTAAGTCGGTGAACCGGATACTCTCGATTCCGGATCCCCCCAGTCAAAACCTGTAAATGTAAGCAAATTATATCCGCTGAACATTAATTGGCATGTGTTCATTTTCAGCTTCTTCATAAAGGGGAACTTGAAGTTATAAGCCACCTGCAACGTCTTTAGGCGTAAATAACTTGCATTGGCTTCAAATAATTGTGAATCAGCGTAATTATTTGTTCCATTGGTCCATGTTGCACGAGGATAAGCAGCGCTCTGTGAAGGATTGTCCTCAGTCCATGTATTTTCATACTGATGCAGTAATAAACCGCCTGTGATATTATCATTATTGCTCTGGAAAGGCACACGGAATCCGCCACCTACCATACGACTGACTTCCCAAGCCCCTGTCCACTGCAGACTCACATCAAAGTTTTTCCAACTGAATCCCATATTCAAACCAGCTATATATTTCGGGTCATCTGTATAGCCCAATTCACGTGTTTGGTCTTTAGCATCAATCACACCATTCTTGTCCAAATCCACATATACACAATCCCCCGGATGTAATGTTACCCCATGATCAGGAAACGGCTGACCAAAAGTCTGTTCATATAATTCCGGAGTATCTTCATCATAATAACGCCAGAACTGATAAAGTTTACGCGAGCCGATACGATGTCCTTTTTCATATTGATAGGCATTATCTAACGGCGCTTCCTTTTTCTCAATAACTTTATTTTCATTGTTTGATATATTCAAAGTCACATTATAACGGAAATCATCACCAATACGGTCATTCCATTTCAGTGAAAGTTCCCAGCCCCAACTGTCTACACTACCCATATTCGCCATTGGGGTCAAGAATCCAAGAAAACCGGGAGCTGTATAGTCGCGTAACAAAATATCACGACGCTTTTCTTTATAATAGTCTACACTCACATTCAAACGTTCATCCAAAATGCTAAAGTCCACACCATAATTTTGCTTAAAGGCTTTTTCCCAAGTAACATCGGCATTATTCTTAGAGGCTTCGTATGCACCAAGCAAGTTTGTTGGATTATTAATACCAAAATTATAACCGTGTCCCCATTTACCGCCACCGACAAAATCTGCACTATTCACTGTATACGGATCGGAAGTATACATAAAGCGAGAACCACCCACCTTATCATTACCAACCAAACCCATAGAAACACGGAACTTCATGTAATTAATATAGGGTTTTATCGGTTCCCAAAACTCTTCTTCACTAACAATCCAACCGATAGAACCGGCAGGAAAGGTACCGAAACGTTTCTCAGGAGCAAAATTCTCTGAACCATTATAACCTACGTTAAACTCTGCCATATAACGGGTATTCCAATCATATGTCACACGTCCTACCAAACCAACATAACCACTTGGTATATCGGAAAAAGTACTCGGGTAATAAGTTTTGGATTGATTATAAAGCATTAAAGCGCCTACATTATGTTTTCCGAAAGAACGATTATAATCCAATGCAGCTTCCATATACCAGTTACGCCCTTTTCCTGTTTTGCTCTGAGTAATACTCATACGTCCGTCATCTTTCGTTTTGCGATACCCCAACGTACCATCTTGCAGTACCCATGGGGTATAAGTAGCGATTTCTCTGCGACCATCTGTACGCACGGAAAAGTTACTATTATACGAACCTTTCAATCGGAAAGATAATCCCTTGGTCACCATATTCAGTTTCTGATTCAATATCAAGTCGACACTCAATTTATTATTACTGTTCTTTTGATAACCTTGCTGTATATAATCCATACCCGAAGTGCCCACATGAGGTAAAGTCAAATCTTCATAATCCGTTGCAGTATATACCAATTTACCATCTACAAAACCGGGACTGGAAAAAGGCGTAGATTTGTATAAGGCAGAAATCATACCGGAACTATCCCCACCCGAAAACGGGCGATCCTGATTATCCACACTACCGGCGATATTAAATGACAAAGTAGTGGACTTCGTAACATCAATGTCCAAATTCGAACGATAGTTGAAACGTTTATATTGGAAACTTAAGTCATAAGGCATACCGTGTTGTTTAAACAAACCGCCTTGCGTATAAGCACCTGCCGAAATAAAGTAGCGTACATTACTTGTACCACCGGAAATATTAATATTATGTTGGCTCTGCAAAGTAGCTTTCTTCATGGCATAGTCTACCCAATCCACATCCGGGAAACGAATAGGATCAGAATGGTCCTTAAACTTCTGCATAATTTCATCAGAGAAAGGTGCCACTGCGTTCGGATCGTCATTTTTCTTCATCTTATTATAAAAATCAGCATACTGATACGAATTGGCACGCTTTGCCATCCGAGTAGGCATCAGCACACTGGCAGAGGTCGAGAACGAAATCTTAGCCTTGCCTTCCGCACCACGCTTAGTAGTAATAAGTACTACGCCATTGGCACCGCGTACACCAAATACCGCTGTTGCCGAAGCGTCTTTCAGTACAGTAATACTCTCAATTTCATTCGGGTCTATTTCATTAAAACTACGCTCTACACCATCCACTTGAATCAAAGGTTCCGAATTATTCCATGTTCCCTGACCACGTACATAGATACGAGCTGCATCTTGTCCCGGTTCACCGGAAGTCTGCACAGTAGTAATACCCGTCATTTGACCAGAAAGCACATTGGATACAGAACTGATAGGACTTTTCAGTAATTCGCTACCGTTAATGCCGGAAACAGCCCCTGTAACAGTTACTTTCTTTTGTGCACCGTAAGCTACAATTTGCACTTCTTCCAATAAGTTGGAGTCATCTGCCAACATTACTTGCATGGTACTCGATTTTACTGTAACCACTTTCGTTTCATAACCGATAAAAGAAACTCTTAGTTTTGTTCCTACCGGAACGGAAAGCTGAAAATTACCATCAATATCAGTAATAGTACCTGTTGTTCCGCCATCCACCATTACATTTGCACCGATAATCGGCTCCCCGTTACTATCTAGTACGGTTCCTTTCACAACAACAGTTTGTTGTGTAATGGCCGGTACAGCCGGAGCTGCACGCAACTCTCCTATCTGCGTAAAGCCTGCCATCAGTCCCAAAAGAAGTACACACTGTGATACTTTCTTCGGGCTATACCATCTTGACATGTATTTATTATTCATTATCTGATTTATTATTTGTATCAAACTTTTCTAAATAAAAATCTCATCCTTATTCAATCTTTTTACCTTAAAAAACATATTAGAAAGCTAGAGCAAAGCGGAAATAACCACGACCATCTTTTGTATTCTTCTCCTGAAAAGCTTTAATAGTCCCATTATCCTTAAGTGCTCCCAGCATTGTTCCATTAGCTCTAACAACAGATGTCCAATAGCCTGCATACGCTGTCTTGTTATCAGTAGGCTCATAAAGCGGTAATGACCACAGTTTTTCAAATCCTTCTTGCCCCAAAGACACATCTAACACTTGTTGGTTTTCAGACATTATTTTAAATTCACCGTAAGAAGGTAGATACCAACCTGTGGTAACTTGTGGTACAGAATATGCTGCTTCATATTCATTTAGTACTTTAAACATATCATCTGACGCAGACTCTCCTGTAGGATCACCAGTATCAAGTATTGCCAATTGTTGCAAAATAGAAGTATTATTATAGCCCAAAAGATACTCAGGAGCATACGAGCCTCCCGCGCTAACAAACAGGTGGGTTTTATCTAAACTAAAAGTACTAATCTGTTCAGCATATCTATATTTTGAAGAGGCACAAAATCTGGAAACCTCCGTCTTTCCAGAAGTAATAGCACATACTAATCCATGTACACAACCCGGATAGCTTTGGAGCAAAATATCATTATGTTCAGTAACTGTTTGAGCTAGCTCTCCCTTATAATTTTTTATATCCTCATACAAGGCAGAAGGTTGAGGGTTACCCACATAATAGACCACACCAACAACATGCTCTTTATTAGTATCAGTCAAATCTGCAGGTTTGATTAAAGAACCATCCGAACAATAGTAATCACCTATTTCTAAAAGATATTCTTTCTCAACTCTACCGCCACCTACTTCAAAATGTTTATACTTTCCGGCAGCAACAACCGTTTGCAGTTTATACTGTTGAGAATTAGCTACACCCACCACATTGGGTTCTTCATCTGGTTTTATAATCAAACGATATGAATCATCATCAACTAAAATGGGTTTTATTTCGTTATTGTCATCAATCACCCCCTTATAGAATTTTATTCCTGCCGCCTTTGTAATATAAGGTACCGTATTTAAATCCACATCTTCATTTTTAAAATTATAATGAATGGAAGGAAGCTCGATAACCGCCATAGCCATTCGATGTGCCAACTTCAAAGGAATAGTGTATTGCCCTTTTTCATTTTGCGAAGCAGATACTCCTTCAAGGGTAGTCATCAAGTCAGCCGCCTCAAAGTTCTCTTCGGTAGATTGATCTGCAGGAATAGTCCAACCGGACACTAAGCCCTTAAAAAAATCTGGACTTTCAACCGAGGTGATAGAAAGTTCACTATTATACGGATAGTAAGCGAAATAAACCGTACCGAATTCTTTATCCTCTTCGTAAAGAAGGTTTTTATCTGCAATTTTCCAGTTTCCATCATTTAAAGAAACTTTCACATTGTTGAAATCATCTTTAATACGCCCGTCCTTTACAGCAAAAAGTCCGATTTCATCTCCCTCCTCAAAATTAGTAGTATAAGTTTCGTCTGTCACAGCACGAGAATACACTCCCGACATACCTTCCTGTGCCACTGTTATTACAAAATCCGAGTGTACAGCAGATATCATTGACATTTCTTCTTCCTGACTGCAACCTGTTCCTGCCCATAATAAAGTAAGGCCAAGCAGTGTAGATAAAAAATTATATTGTTTCATGATTTTATTCTTTAATCAATATTTTTATTTGGCGTTTTTTATTTCATATGGCAGGTATGGACTCAAGATTTACTTTTTCTTCTCCGTCATTACCCCACTGGTTGTTTGATTTTATTACTTCCACCGCAATACCTGGCTTACCCACCGTAATATTATATATATATTTATATCCACCTTGGAAAGTAGCATCACCTACCTTGGGCTGATAAACATATGTATCACTGGCTGTCTGAATCTTGATAAAGGTTTTACCTTCTATAGATTGAGGTACCATCAACATCTGATAAGAAAGCAAGTTATCGCTAATCGGAGGCATAATAGTATATGGAATCATTGTTTGAGGCGTTTCCTGCACAGCAGTCAGCGAACCATCCGATACGGTTGCATTTAAAAGAGTATTCTCAATGGTAACAATTGCATTCTCCAGTGCCTCTTCGTTGGAACCGTCCCCTTTTAAATTTACAATCACTTTAGCAGTAACATGTTCTAAAGGTAAGGTTTTATTTCCCTGAAGAGCTACTTCAGTAGACACATACAACATATCCGAAGCCTGAAAGGCACTCATCGTGCTTTGGTCTTGCTTCACACTCCACGTTGTAGGTTCTACATTATTCGCAGTGGCAGGATACCACGCTTTTACCTCTTGGGCTTCCAATGCCGAAGCCCAATAAAGCGGATTATCAGCATCTACCACTTGCATACTACCATTAGCATCCGTAATCCGGTAAGTTACAGCTTTATTACCATCGGACACAGACATCTGTTCGTTGCCATTCCATACATTGTCTACCGTAGCACGGGTCTGTATCGGTAACATCTGGGCAAGCAATTTCATAGGAATCCCTGTTCCATCATCTGTAACCAAACTCTCATTTTCGTTAGTGCAGGCAGAAAACACTGCAATACTCATCAGACATAAAAAACATTTAGCTGTCTTTTTCATAATATTATTCTGTTTATTTTATGATTACTGTTTTCACAATATCCGGCAGAAAAGACTACTCTTTTTTAGCAACAGCAAATTTCTCGCCGTCAACTTCCCAATCTACAATAGAAGCCAAATTGATAGTCATCTCCTGTTCACCGATCAGCACATCGAAAACATATTGTTGTCCGGCTTCCAACACTACATCTGTGGAAGGAGATACCGCATAAGATTTATTTCCCATAATCACCTCCAGAATAGTAGAAACAGAGAAAGCTTGCGGATATAGAATCAATGAAGATTTCATATCTTCAGCGGCAGTAATACGCATCTCGATATCCTGCGGAATAGCAGAGTTTTTCAAAGCAGCTACTCCGGTGGAAGGCGTATACGTTCCATCCAATTTCAAACCTTTCAATTTATAACTAAGATCAGATAATTGCACACCTGTTTTTGGTTTAAAGTTCAAAAGGATATTACTCATCCTATGATGAAAAATAAAATCCACTTTCGGGTTCTTTTGTGAGCCTGCACCCTCGGCATACAGAAAATCGATATTTGTCTGACGATCTATGACTTGAAGATCGCTAGTAGTAGCTGCTTCAATCGTTTCGGGAACTATTCCCCGCTCACCTACATAAGGAGCGTAAGCATAAAGCTTCATATCGTACAATCCTTTAAAATAAATAGTATGATCCGCCCCTTCCGGATTTACAACTTGAAAACACTCGGCTTCCGTACTATAAGCATATTTCACATTACGATCCTCGGTTACTACATACGATACATTTGACAATCCTGCAGCCGTGGTTATACCAATAGCTTCGCCATCTGCCCAACTTCCGTTTATTCCTCGAGAATTAGAAACTGCAGAGTAACCATTAATCGTTCCATGAATTTCTGCAGGAAAATTCTCTGCAGCTCCAGGCTCCATTGATGCCTCCTTGTCTTCACTACATGCAGCCAAAGTCATTAAAGCAATAGCCGTCCATAAACACATGTTTTTCATAATTCATTTATTTAGTTATATAATCTTTTTCTTGTCGCAAAAATAAAAAATACCTAAAAACGAAATATTCACTACCGTACATTTACCTGCACTCTAATTCAGAGTGAAGAAAAAAAACCTCGCATTTGTAACCCAACTCACTGAGAATCTTACACTAAACTTAAAAGGGTTGAAAAACAAACACGAGGTATTCCGGAAGTAAACCAAAGGAGAAGCAGGTATCAGTTTACTTACCTAAGTAAAACCAAACGCTATTATCTGTTACCAATTTATTTCCATTCTTACCTTCAACGCGAACCGTATTTCTTCCTTCTGTCAATTGAACATCTTTCCAAACCGCACGTTTAAGTTCATCCGGCTTCATTGTCCCAACTTTCTTATCATTCAAGTAAAGAGTAACTTCCCGCAGATTCGTGTAGACTTTAATGTCTGTCACTGCATTAGTACGCTTTATAAAACGTCGGCTTGTAATATAAACCATTGGTTCAGGATTCCAATTCGCTTTATAAAAATAGAAAGCGTCTTTCTTGGTCTTGCGGTCACGTGTAATCAACCCTTTGTCATTATATCCTTCCACTTCCCCTTCCATGCGCATATATGAAGGAAAATCTGCAAAAACCCAAATAAATTTAGACCACAAGAAAGGACGCTTTACAAATGCTTCCCAGTTTCCTTCATGACAATAAGCCTGCGCTTCCTCCGGATGAAAACGTCCATCGGCACGGTCTTCCATAAGTAAAGGCCACTGATGCTGATTGATACTGGCTCCTGCACCATACTCCGAAACTCCAACAGGAACACCGTTAGCCGACTTATAACAATCATCAAAAAACTTAGAAACTGATGGAGCTGCATCTTTATACCAACCAAAATATTTATTCCAGGCAATCAAATCGGATGCGCCCAAATAATAAGACTGGTCTACACAAGTAGCTAAAGCCGTTGGACGGGAAGAGTCGAGCGATTTATACATACCATTCAGCTCTTTTATAAAAGGTATAGGATTATCGTATTCCTCAAATTTCTTACCGTCACTAACCAAAATCTCATTGCAAATACCCCAAAAACAGATAGAAGGGTGGTTAAACTTCTGATAAACAAGTTCTTTTAATGTTTGACGCGCATTATTTTTATAACCTTCCGTTGCAACATATCCCGTATAAGACTGACCGCCAGGACCACACATCGGAATTTCCGTCCATAGTACAATACCATTCTCATCTGATAAATCATACATAGGTTCCGCATGTGGATAATGAGCCAAACGCATAGCCGTAGCACCAACTTCTTTTATCAATTCCATATCCATCCGATAATCTTCCGGCAACAAAGCGCTTCCCTTTCCCACTACATCCTCGTGGCGACAAAACCCATAAAGATTCAAATATTTTCCATTCAAGAAAAACCCTTTGTCAGGATCCACCTTAAAATAACGAAAGCCTGTACGCTGTACTACTTTATCTTTTAAAATAGTACCATCATAAAGTTCTACTACTACATTATATAAATAAGGATTCTTTTTACCATCCCAAAGCTGTGGTCTATCTATTTTAAGTGGCTGATTTACCACAGAATCTACAATTTGCGTTTCTTTACTAATAACCTCTTTTCCATTGGCATCGGTTATAGTAGTCTTCAATTTCAGCCCAGATTTCTTGTTTTTTAAAGACAATAAGGTCTCTACCCGTATCTCAGCCTGACTATCCGAAATATTTTCTTGATGAATAAATACTCCCGGAGATGCATAAAAGGCCGGATTAATACAATTTTCCTCTGTCACAATCAGATGGCAAGGACGATGAATTCCCCCGTTCACATTAAAATCGCCACTAATAGGAAGAACATCTGTACGATAAGCATTACTCACCCATACTTCAAGTAAGTTCTTGCCAACCTTTACCTGATCCGTAATCTCATAACAAAAAGCCGTATATCCCCCTAAATGTTCCCCTACAGTTCGACGATTCAAAAAAACTTGTGCAACGGAATTAACCCCTTCAAAATAAAGAAAGAGACGTTTGCCTTCCATTTCCGAGGTTATTTCAAGCGGACGTTGATATACCATTGTCTGGCGCTCATAAAGCGTAGTTCCATTAACCGGATCTGCATTCCAAGTATGAGGAATGGTTACCGGAACGAATGCCGCTTTTTTGTTAACTGTTGAAATAGGCCGACACTCCCATTCCTGAGTTAAAGATAATACTGTACGCGAAGACGGGTCTGCCCATACGTTTACCCCATTACCAAACAGAGACAAACATACCAAGCACAGAGTCAGAATTTTGTTTTTCATGTGATATACTTTTATTGTGATTTGTTGTACAAAGATAAGCCGCCTGAGATGTTTGTTTTCTGTAATCCAGTACAAATTCATAGATTACCGTTCGGCTGTCGTTCACAGTATAACAGAATGCACTGTAAGTAATGTCTTTGTACTCCAGTACATATGTATCTCCGGACAAACCGTTTTCTTTGTAAGTCAGAGTGAAGTAACATATTATTCAATAACCAACAACAATTATTTATATTCATAATTAGCATTGACATATGAAAAATTACAAAGTACAATTAATGGCTCTATTTTTTCCGTTTCTAACTTTATCCGGGAGTGCAACGACTACAAAAAGTATCTTGTCAATTGATAAAGTTGGAGCAGCCTCATTGACAGAACAAATAGATCCTATAGAAGGGGTTCCCTTCAACATGCCACAATTTAAGCGACCTGTTTTTCCACAACTAACCGTCAACATTATAAATAAAGGTGCTACGGAAATAGAACCAATTACTACGATAATTAATCAAGCCATTACTGAAGTCAGCAAACAAGGTGGCGGTACCGTTATTATTCCTAAAGGGAAATGGAAATCAGGACGCATCATTTTAAAAAGCAATGTAAATCTCCATCTGGCAGAAGGAGCGGAATTGGAATTTCCCGGCACGGCAGAAGAGTATCTTCCACCAGTATTTACCCGGCACGAAGGAATTGAGGTTATGGGCCCCGGTTCTTTTATATATGCCGATGGTGAAGATAACATTGCTATCACAGGAAAAGGAGTTATCTATGGACCGCCAATGAATGCTGAAATCAGACAACGCCCGAATGGAAGCACTGTAGTAGAGAATGATATTACATTCAATATGCCTATCGAACAACGTATTACAGACGGTATGAATGGACGTACATTCTATCGTCCCAAAACAATTGCGCCCATTAATTGTACCAACGTTTTCATAGAAGGTATCCGTATGGAGCGCAGTACTTTTTGGAATGTCTGCCCTATTTACTGTGAGAATGTAATTATCCGGGGAATTACAGTAAATTCGATTGATGTGCCAAGCGGTGATGGAATCGATATAGAATCTTGCAAGAATGTATTGATAGAATATTGTACTTTGAATTGCGGCGATGATTGTTTCACCTTAAAAGCCGGTAGAGCAGAAGACGGGTTACGTGTGGGTAAAGCGACAGAAAATGTCGTCATTCGCTATTCACTGGCCAAAGAGGGGCATGGCGGTATTACATGTGGAAGTGAAACAGCCGGTGGTATCAAGAATATTTATCTGCATGATTGTGTATTTGATGGAACACAAGTAGGTATTCGTTTCAAAACCCGTCGCAGTCGTGGTGGCGGTGTAACTGATATATTATATGAAAGAGTCCGTATGACCAATGTGGGTGAAGCGTTTAAATGGGACTTATTGGGAAGCGCCAAATATGTAGGCAAACTTGCCGAACGTTACCCGCCCCGCCCTATAAACAAGTTAACTCCAATTATCAAAAACATCCATATCCGTGACTTTATTGTTGAATCCGCCGAACAGGTATTAAACATAAATGCCATTCCAGAAGTGCCATGCAGTAATGTTTTGATAGAAAACGGACAAATAAACAGTAAAAGATTGATCGGTGCAATTAATGATGTAGATGGATTCACTATAAGAGATGTAGATATCACCTGTTCGGAAGATAACCAAATAAATATTCTGGATAGCAGGAATATACTATTTGAAGATGTAAACTTCATGGTTCCTACCGGGAAAGTTATTACCAATATTAAAGGGGAAGCATCTAAGAATATTATCTATCGACAAAAAGAAGAAAAGATAGAATGTAAAAACAAACAAAGTATTAAAGTAGATTTATTATCTCAAATGTAGAAACGTTCAATAAATGGGAAGCCCCGTCTGCCATTCAGCAAACGGGGCTTCCTTCTTTATATATTATCAATCCAACTTATATACTTCCGTTCCCGCAAGAAGAAAGCAACCTACCCCGTAATCTTCAAAATCAGGAATACCGGTATAGGTCACAGGTTGGCTATCTTTAGGTTCTTTACCACTGCCTTGTACATAACCCAAAAAGCCATTTGGATGCACAGATTCCTTTACGACCGCATCCCACGCTTTTAGCACGACAGGCAAATACTCTTTTTTATCCAAAAGCCCGTTCCGTATTCCCCATGCCATACCATATATAAATAAAGTTGTACCAGATGTTTCTTTTCCGCCAAAGTTCGACTCATCATGCAAACTTACATTCCAAAAGCCATCCGAACGTTGGCATGCTTTTAGCGCTTTGCTCATTGCTAAAAAATCAGCGATATAATCTGAGCGATGAGGTTCATTGACAGGTATTTCATTTAATACTCTGGTTAACGCTGCATAAACCCAACCATTACCACGACTCCAGAAACAATCTTTACCATTAGGCTCCTTATAAGGTTTGACAAATCGGGCATCACGCCACCATAAGCCCTCTTTGGCATTGAATAAACCTGTACCTCCTATTTCATTTCGGGAACAACTGTACATTTGCCACATTTTATCATAATATTTCTGCTCACCTTTCACTTTCCCTAATTGTGCAAAAACGGGCATTCCCATTTGTATTGCATCTATCCAAGTCCAATCATCTACCTGTGGAGTATTTACCAACATATCCATAGTAGTACTAATGTTTTTAATCTTATATGGTTCCGGGCAAATTTTATACAGCTCAATATATACTTGCCCGCAACAATGGTCATCGGCATTACGGGTTGTGTTCCCGCCACGCAATCCCCATTTATGAAATTCAGCCCAATTATATGCATAGTCATAATAATCTGCACGAGGATAAATCGTATGAAGCGCCATTAGTCCCTCATAGTAAACGGCACGCGTCCATATATTACTGGGACGGAATTTGGTAACATAACTAGGACGTGTATAATCCGCATATTTCTTCATAAAATAGTCATTTACCTTAACTAAGGTTTTTAATGTTTCTTTTCGATCGGGAATAGACCGGGCAGAAAGAAAAGTCGATCCGGCAAGGAACAACATTACCCATAATAATTGTTTTCGCATATACATTATATTTAGTTATTATTATTTTTGTACAAAAATAGAGGCTTGGCGGGTTCTTTCTATGGAATGGAGTACTAATCCCTTAACTCTAATTCAAGAATTGCTCCAAAAAGCATTTTTAATATGCTTATGGATTATTTTCCATGTTTTTGTATTATGATTCATTATCCGATTATTGAAAATGTGTTCCTTTGTTTTCATTACCGAATAAAGAATAGCATAATAGAAAACCTTTTTAATTCAAGATAAAAATGAAAAAGATATTTTATTTCTTGTTGGCTGTTTACTGCCTACTAAATAATATCTCCTCAGCCTATGCCCAACTTAGACAAATGGAATACCTGGATAGAGGCGTAGTAGCAGTCAAAACAAACAATAGCATATTCCTTAGCTGGCGTATATTAGGTACAGAAAAGAACGCTTCATTCAACGTATACAAAAACGGAAAGCTATTCCAATCTGTTGCGGCTAATAAAGCTACCAACCTGATTGACCCATCAGGTACAATAAACGACAGATATACGGTAAAAGCCGTTACCAACGGACAAGAAGAACAGAACTCAAAAGAAATAACTCCTTGGGCCGAAGAATTTCTAACCATACAATTAAACCGACCGGCAGACGGAATAACTCCGCCTTGTATTACCTACAACCGGGCAAAACGTCCGCCCATCGTTCAAGAATATCCCAACGGACAGCTCTATACATATATTCCCGGTGATTGCAGTACCGGAGATTTGGACGGAGACGGAGAATATGAAATCATAGTTAAATGGTGCCCTTCCAATCAAGTCGATAATTCTTTTTCCGGTATTACAGGACCGGTATATCTAGATGCGTATAAACTGAATGGCAAACAATTATGGCGCATAAACCTTGGAAAGAATATTCGTGCAGGTTCACACTATACCCAATTTATGGTTTATGATTTCAATGGAGATGGCTTGGCAGAGATGGTATGTAAAACCGCTCCCGGCAGCATAGACGGGAAAGGAAAAAAAATCGCATTAGATAAAGATGATCCGGACAAAGATTGGAGATACTTAGAAATGAATCAGAAAACTTGCGGATACATATTGGAAGGTCCTGAATATCTGACAATTTTCAAAGGCAAGACAGGTGAAGAACTTCATACAATACCATACTCAACCGAACGGGGAGAAGTAAATTCATGGGGAGACAATTACGGAAATCGTGTTGACAGGTATTTAGCTTGTGTAGCATATTTGGATGGCGTACACCCCAGTGTAATCATGTGTAGGGGATATTATGCAAAAACCACATTGACCGCTTATGATTTCAAGAACGGTAAATTAGTAAAACGCTGGGAACATATTTCCGATATTAAAGGTAAAGGTGCTTATGGGCAAGGAAATCACAATCTTTCCGTGGCTGATGTTGATAATGACGGATATGATGAAATTATCTATGGTTCATGTGCCATAGACCAAGACGGAACTATCCTCTACCGCACCGGGTTGGGACATGGAGATGCTATGCATGTTACAACATTAGATCCTGACCGTCCGGGTTATCAAGTATGGGAAGTACATGAAGAAAAGGAAGCTTGCCGAACTTACGGGTATGAAATGCACGACGCGCGAACTGGAGAAATTCTGTGGGGCGGTCCCACCAATGGCGATAACGGACGAGGATTAGCGGCAGACATTGATCCCAAGCACCGAGGTTTCGAAATGTGGAGCGCCGGAGTAAATGGTGTGTACAACTGTAAAGGAGAAAAAATTGCTGAACGAAAACCTGCAATCAGTTTTCGTGTTTACTGGGACGGTGACTTACAAGACGAAATTCTAAATGGTACAAATCTTTCAAAATGGAATGGCACAGAAGCACTAACTATCAACAAATTTCCTGGAGCAATGCACTGTAATGGAACTAAGCGCACTCCTAACCTAAGTGCTGATTTGTTTGGTGATTGGCGTGAAGAAATTATTTTCAGTGATACGGAAGATCCGAGTAAGCTCCGTATCTACACCACTACCATACCAACACAGAATCGTTTATACACTCTGATGCACGATCCTGTATATCGACTGGGAATTGCATGGCAAAATGTAGGTTACAACCAACCGCCACACTTAGGTTTCTACATTGGCGATGGAACAGAAGACATTCCATGGCCGCAACTGTATATGCCTCATGGGCAATACAGTAAAGAATAATAAAGATACTATAAGATTATCGGCATCTCCTGCCATGCGCCGTCATACATTTCCATTACGGTGTTATAACCGGCTTTCTTCAATGCCTGTAATGCTTCCGGACGGCCGCTATTAATCCGTTCCGGATAGTGAGAGTCACTATTTACTTGAACACGGATCCCCAAACTGTACAATAACGGGAAATAGCGTTCATTGGGATAGAAAGTACCCAGTTCATGATAAGACTTGGTATTGATTTCCACCTGATAACCACGCGCGGCAATGTCCTCAAAATACTCTTTTACAAGCATATCATACCAAGGTTCATCCAACAAACCGGGGCGATAACAAGACGCGTTATAATGCATCTTATCCGCATGCCCTACTATATCGAAACCTCCTAACTCCAACATACGCCTCAACCGTCCGTAGTACAAACGCACTACATGTTCCAAGTCACCACCAAACTGTTCATCCACTATTTGTTTGAAAATATCAGCCGGAACATCCACATCTACAACCTCCGATTTCTCATTGTACAACATATGTACGGAACCGATACGATAATCCAATGGCAACTCCCGGAAGCGGAGAATAGACGGATTACTCTCTTCATTCAGGTAATCTATTTCCAAACCGAGATACAGTTCTATCCTCCGAGCATATTTCTGTTTCATCCGATGAAATTCTGCCAGATAGTCGTTCATACGGTCCCACTCCATGGTCCATGCCGTAGAAAAAGGCAGTGGGGCATGGGATGAAAAGCCATACGAAGTAAATCCCTCGCTCAAGGCAAACCGTACAAAGTCTTCCATACCGGCACGTCCGTCACAATACAGACTGTGACTATGATAATTCGTCAGATTTTTACTCCTGCTCATCTTCTTATTCTTTAATTAAATTATTAAATAGGTATTGAAAGTTAGATTGTATCGGTAAAGCTGAGTTTATACCAGTAATAATCAGTTTATATCAGTAACGATGAAATAGCGTAACCTAAGGCTGAAAGTTTTTTTATCTTTAAGCCTGAAAGGCTCTTATCTTATAGCCCGGGGTAACACTCTGGGAATAAATGTTCCCGGCATTCTGCGCCCTGTAAGGGCAAAATATTTGCGGTTCCATCTTTTGCCCTTACAGGGCGCAATGTTATTCATATTCGCATTCCCGGGGTGTTACCCCGGGCTATAAGATAAAAAGGCTTTCAGCCTTAGGTTACGCTATTTCATCGTTACTGATATAAACTGATTGTTACTGATATAAACTAAATTTCAATATTTACTTATGCATGTTTACTGATACATATTTATTATACATGTTTACTTATTACACGTTTACTTATACATACTTACTTATTCCCGACTTTCAGTTAGACTCTATTTCACTTAATTCCAGCCAACGCATTGTCTTTTCATCAATCAAATCCGCCAATTCCGGCAAGCGTTTCGACTTCTCCGTCAATTCATCTACGGACAGCGCGCCGCTACACAGAGCTTCTTCAATGGATTGCTTCTCTGCTTCCAATGCCGCTATATCTTGTTCGAGTTGTTCAAATTCGCGCTTCTCCTTGAAAGACATACGGCGTTTTTCATTCAAACGCACTTTCGCCGTCTTCTCTTCTTGAGTTTTTGCCGCTTCTTTTTCCTTCTCTCGCTCCTGAGCGGCTTTCGCATCCTTCCAGTCGCGATACTGGGTGTAATTGCCGGGGAAATCGCGAATGTCTCCCTGACCGTTGAATACCAATAAATGGTCTACTACCTTATCCATAAAGTAGCGGTCGTGACTCACCACAATGACGCATCCCTTGAAATTCCGCAAATATTCTTCCAATACATTCAATGTAACGATGTCAAGGTCATTGGTGGGCTCATCCAACACCAGGAAGTTAGGATTACGCATCAATACCGTACACAGATAAAGACGGCGACGTTCGCCACCGCTCAACTTATAGACATAGCTGTGCTGCGTTTCGGGTGTAAAGAGAAAATGTTGTAAGAATTGTGATGCCGTCAGACGCTTGCCGTTACCCAACTCTATCACTTCCGCAATGTCCTGCACTACATCTATGACTTTCATCTGTTCGTCAAATTGCAACCCGTCTTGAGAATAATAACCGAAACGAACGGTTTCGCCGATGTCCAACGCACCGCTATCCGCTTGTTCATGTCCCATCAGTATCTTGATGAAAGTAGATTTTCCCGTACCGTTATTTCCCACAATACCCATCTTCTCATAACGGGCAAAGATATAAGAGAAATCATCCAGTATCTTCAAATCACCGAATGACTTATAAAGATGGTCTGCCTCAAATATTTTACTGCCGATATAAGATGCTTTTACATCCAGCTTTACATTATCATTGTTGAAGCGTTGCTTGGCTACCTTCTCCAACTCATAAAAAGCGTCTTCCCGATAGCGCGCCTTATGACCTCTGGCTTGCGGCATACGTCGCATCCATTCGAGTTCCGTACGATACAAATTATTGGCGCGTTCTATCTCTACGGTTTTGGCTTCGATACGCTCTTCACGCTTTTCCAGGTAATAACTATAATTGCCCTTGTACTGATATATCCGACGGTTGTCTATTTCAATAATCTCCGAACAGACACGGTCGAGAAAGTACCGGTCGTGTGTCACCATCAACAGGGTAAGGTTGGTACGACGCAGATAGTCTTCCAGCCATTCGGTCATGTCAAGATCCAAGTGATTGGTGGGTTCATCCAATATCAAAAGATCGGGTTCGGTGATAAGTGTATTGGCAAGCGCTACGCGTTTCAATTGTCCGCCGGAAAGTGATTTCACCTGTTGATTGAAATCACGGATTTTGAGTTGGGAAAGGATCTGTTTGGCTTTTTGTTCATATTCCCAGGCTTTCTCATGATCCATACGCGCCAGAATCCCGTCCAAACCGGGATGTCCGTCCGTCTCCATGCAACGTTCATATTCCTTAATCAATTCCACGGTACTGTTGCCATGATGAAAACAAGCTTCCAATACGGTCAGTTCTTCCGGATATTGAGGGTCTTGTTCCAGATAACCAACTCTTATATCGCGTCTGAAAGAGATTGTACCGCTGTCATAACCTTCTTTTCCGGAAAGGATATTAAGCAATGTAGACTTGCCGCTTCCATTCTTGGCAATAAGCCCTACACGCCGCCCTTCGGATAGACCAAAAGATATATTCTCGAATAGTACCAAGTCGCCAAATGATTTGGTTAAATTTTCTACTTGGAGAATTGAATTTACTGCTGCCAAAACTTATTAAATTAAGAATTGAGAATTAAAAATTGAGAATTGCCATACGGACGGCAAGGAGTATCAAAACAAGGGCTGTTATGAAAGCAGGTTCTTATAAACCTCTGCAAGATTGCAGGTTTCTCCGGCTTTCACTTTGCTCCATACTAATTTCATCGGGTCTATCATTGTATTGCTTGCGATATTCATTAGAACAGGCGCTTCGCGATTACCGTCAATCAGCGTGTACCATTCCAAGCCGTCTACTTCATTGGCTAAAATAACGCAAAGTGTAATGCCGAGTGCAAGCCATGCCTCTTTCTTTTTGGTGCTGATACTGCCATTATCCATTATCTGCTGCATATTGGCTATATCTTCTTCCTGTCCTTGAAAGTCTTTCTTCAGCAATTCCTTCACTGTGGTACTTACCCACTCGTATGCCTCGTTTATCTGGTAAATTTCAGAAAGGCGTACCGGGATTATTTCTGCCGGATACTTCTGATTGGCTCTGCGGACTTCCAATGAAGCTATGATATCTTCGGCCTCTACCACTGATTCGCCTTTGCGCACTGTAAACGAACATTCAAAAGCGACATCGTCTATTCCTGCAATCCAAAGATGGGAAGTATAATATGTACCCTCTTCTTCGAACATTTCCTTACTGTACGCGCAGTTTAAATGCCCTACCATTACAGATACAGCCGAAATATTCTCTTTTAATTCCTGCTTAACGGCTTCTTGACCATACGTTGTATCGCCCTTATAAGCAGATATACGGAAATTACCTGTCCACTCATTAGGATTATAAAACAGGAAAGAACCTTCCCCGTCTTCAAATTCGTTCCAGTCTGCCGGATAAACCATAGAGAACCATGCTCCCGGAGAAATAAATTTCTTACCTTGTTCCATATTTCATTGACTAAATGAGTTCTTTCTTGCAAAAGTAACATTACCGCTGTTGATATGCAAACAATCCAAACAAAAAACAGCCGATTCTCACGAACCGACTGTTCCAATCATCATCTATGAATGAAGACTGTTTAGGTCTCCAATATTTTAATATATCTTATAAATCTATTTTCGAGTGCAAAGATAATCAATGAAATAATATGCACATCAAGATTTTAAGATATTTAATTTAACATTCTATAAACTAACGAATTTATCGCTTACTTAATGTAACCATAATATTCATTATCTGTTGCGCAATCCCACCAAACCGGACACGACCAAATCGGGTCTGTCATAGCTTGCTTGTTGGATGCTTTCAACTGAGTTAAGTTATAGTTACTTTCGTGAGTACTCTGGCTGAAGCGACGGAACCAATAAGTAGGATCATCCTTAGAAGTACCTATAATCTTACTAACAGCGGAAAAATCATTTGGACGGTCATAATCTACATAGTCATAATCCAAACGGCGCATATCATTCCAGTTTTCAATATTGATACCCAATGCTATAATTTTTTGACGCATGATTTCGAATAAAGTCAGATTGGCTGCATTTTGGCATACGGCATTACTTGCCATATAAGAACTTTTGGCATTATCAGCCATAGGTTTCTGATCCTCGTTCTGCGTACCTTCAGCCTCCCATGATTTCAGTTTTTCCTGCATACGGTCAAAGTTTGCCTCTATACCTTTCTTATAAGCACTCAACGCTCCATCAGTATCTCCTTTACGGAAAAGAACTTCCGCTTTAATAAAGCACATTTCCGAATAAGTAAGGATATCCGTATCCGAATTAGGACGTGCATAGAATGTACCCGTACCACCTACATAATCATACTTCGCATCTGTATAGTAATACATATCCGTAGTATTCCGCCCGCTATTGGCCATACCATTGGAACGTAAGTTCACATAAATAGTATCACCCGCACGTTTATAGTCTGTAGTATTACAGTAAGCAGAGCCTTTCTGATATAGAATAGTCACTTTATCCCCATCAACCGTAGTTTGATGTATGGCTTGGGCATTGGTAATAAATTCCGTCTTTACTGTATTATCCGCCTTGGACAAATCATAAGTTATCACAAAACCTCCTTTATCCTTATTATAGCCGGTTTCTCCACCCGTTACAAATAAAGCGGCTACCGGTCCACCTTCTGCACGAGTAGTGGAATGTATTACATCTACTCCGGCATCACGTGCCCATTCCTTGGAAATTATTTTGCCATCAGCATTCAATTTTACATTTTTCATCATAGCTGGAACCAGCTTTGTCAAACGGGGATCTTCCGTTCCCGAACCACCTGTAAATTCATTGGTCAGCAGATTAACATACCAACGTGTCAGGCGTTGCGTTCCTCCATATCCGGTACAGTCCCAAACAACGGAAGCCTGATAAGGATCGCTTACTGTGAAATTGACTTCATCTCCCTCTACATTATAATGTTTCATAATAGTATTATCATCATTCGATTGAGGCGCGGAATTCAATGCTGTCAAAATAGCCTCCGGATCATACAAATCCGCTTTCTTTGACAATTTCAATAAATAGCGGGCTTTCAAACCATAACATAATTTCAACCATTTGGAAACTTCTCCCCCATTCCACAAATCACCGGCGCTCAATGCCGGAGCAATGGGATTCTGTTGTTTGCCAAAGTTCTCAATAGCTTTATCCAAATAGCCCATACAAAGTTCATACATGGCCTTACCATCGTCATAAGCCGGGTCTGTCTTACCGATGAATGCCTCTTGAACAGGTAATTCGCCATGTAAATCGAGCATCATCATGAATCCCATTGCCTTAATGCAATACGCCGCACCTTCATAATGATAAGCTCCCTCTGCTTCCGCCTTATCAATCAATGCCTCAATATTCACACCCGCACCCAGATAGAAATTCTGGTAGATGGTAGTACATGAGCTTTGGGCCGGATTCCATGATGACAGCAGACTGTTGGCAGCCGTACCACCCGTCTGTGTCATAATACCGGCAATCGTATTGGTACGCATGCTGGCCGTACCCCACGCATAAGCGTAATAGTTCTGTATCCACGGCAAACGAAGCTGCGGTGATACGGTTTCGGACACCGGATTATCCGGATCTGTATTCACATCCAAGTAGTCCTCACAAGAAGACATTCCGAACACAAGCGCCAAGCCAAGTGCAATATGTATTAGTTTCTTCATACTCTTATCTTTTTAAATCCGTTATTAGAATGTAAGATTAATGCCAAACGACATGCCGGCTGTAGCCGGAACACCGCAATAGTCAATACCTGCAGAGCCGGAACCACCTGTACCGGAACCGGAAACGCATGTTTCGGGGTCCATACCTTTATAGTTTGTCCAGACAAACAAGTTGGTTCCTGTAATCGTGGCAGTCAGTCCCTTGATTATATTTTGTTTCTTCAACAGATCCTTGAAATCGTAGGACAAAGAAATAGAACGCAAACGCAACCAATTGGTATCGGTAATAAAGTTGTAAGCATTCTTTGCGTAGTTCTTATAATATTCCTGAATCATATACTTACCGGAACGGGTAGAATTACCAACCTGATAAGTTTCATTGGCATTATAAGTAATAGTTTTGGTTTCATAAGCAGGTTTCGCCGTAGTACCTGTATTGACAACGCCTGTAAACGATACGGACTCTCTGTTTATTGTCTTCGTACTCAGTCCTTTCGTTACGAGGTAGTATTCGGTACCGTTATAGATATCGCCACCCAAACGTATATCGAACAAGAAGGAAAGATTGAAATTCTTATAACTGAAACTGTTGTTAAAACCACCTATCAGCTTCGGCTCACGGTTACCCACAATATTGGTTTCAACTTGCGTATCTTTATATAAACCGGTAGAGGCATCGATTACATTATACATCTTACCGTCAGGTCCTTGAGCCGTTTCGTACTTATTACCCGTCAATCCTAAGAAATAACCGCCATTCGGTATTGAACCGGCTTTAGCCGCACCAATCTGCGCATCTGTCACATAGAAAATATCTACGCCGTCGATAAAGTCACCCAGACGTCCGCGATTACCGGAAAGATTTAATGTTGTTTCCCATTGGAAATCTCTTGTTACAATAGGCTTACCCGTAATCGAGAGTTCCATACCCTTGTTCTCTACCGATCCGCCATTCAGTGTAAGGAAGATATATCCGGTAGACTGTGCTAAACGCGGTGCACAGATTTGGTCTTTCGTCTTGCTTTGATAGTAGGTATAATCAAATCCTAAACGTCCGTTAAAGAAACGCATTTCCAAACCTAATTCATAAGAATCCTGTATCTCGGGCTTCAAACCGACACTACCGCCTGTCCAACTATTACCCATACCGTACTTGCCGCCATTCAGTGTAGCCACAGGCCACATATAATAACCTAAAGAATACGCATCAGCGTCCTTACCGACCCGTGCCCAGGATGCGCGAATCTTACCGAATGAAAGTACATTATTCTTCGGCAACAACTCGGTAAATACGAATGAGCCGCTTACAGAAGGATAAAAATAAGAACGATTATTTACCGGCAATGTAGAAGACCAATCATTACGTCCGGTCACCGTCAAATAAACAAGGTTCTTGTAAGAGGCACGGAATTCTCCATAAAGACCTACCATACGTTTACGTACCGTACTCTCCTTGAAATACTGATTGGCTTTAATGATATTATTGAAGCTGTAAAGTCCTTCCGTTACAAAGTTATATCCCCAACGGGTATTATTCGTGGTCTTTGTAGCTTCCGTGGTGGTACCTACCAAAAGATTCAAGTCGAAATCCCCGAAAGTCTTATGGAAGTTAGACATTACGTTCGTTGTTATATATTGATAGTTCACATCACCCTTAGACATATAACCGTTCTGATATATCTGCTTAACCGCACCGCCTGCGCGACGAAGCGTATTGGAACTGGTAGTATATTTATCAATACCTGCGCGTGCCGACACATCCCACCAGTCTGTCAGTTTCAAACTTGCATTAAGAGCACCTGTAAAACGGGATGTTTCGTCTGTCAAAGTATTCTTATTCAGAATCCAATACGGGTTTTCTATATCATCTTCCAAATCCTGCAAACCTTCCAATATACGGTATTTGCTACCATCATCATTCAGATAACGGCTCATTTGGTCATCGATAGGCCATCCGTAAACAGCGGTCATCGCGCCGTTACCTCCTTGTCCGTACAAGCCCGCGCTGGTCAACGTTTTATCGGTACTTGCCTGTGAATAAGAAACGTTGGCTCCTACTGTCAAGATACCGTATTTTTGTTCGCCATTAAAACGGAAAGTCGTCTTGTCATAACCCGTTGTAGGAATAATACCTGACTGATGATAATTGGAACCGGACAAATAGAAAGAACCGTTTTTACTACCGCCGGATACACTGACACTGTTATCCCAAACACTGCTTCCCTGGAAGAAATCACCTATATTATCATAAGCGGTTCCATCGATTCTGTCTCCCCAGGAATCCATTGTCTTATCAATAAAGGCACCGGAAGTATTATATTCTCCACGGCCATACAGATTCTGAACTTCCGGTAATTTATTAGCCCATGAATAGGTATATTTACTGCTTACATTTACTCTTACAGCGCCTTCTTCTCCTTTTTTGGTAGTAATGATAATAACACCGTTAGCGGCACGGGAGCCATACAATGCGGCAGCCGCAGCACCTTTCAATACAGACATGCTTTCGATATCTTCAGGGTTAATATCCATTACACGGTTACTGAAAGTCGTCGCCGTTTTCGTCATACCATCGGTACCGGAATTACCGGTATTAACCGTAGAGTTATCATAGATAATACCGTCTACAACAAACAAAGGTTGATTGTCGCGAGATTCACTGGCAGAATTACCACCACGAATTACGATATTGGAACCGGCACCGGCAGCACCACCGGCCTGCGTAATATTTACACCGGGAATTTTACCGGCCAAAGAGTTTACCACATTCGTTTGTTTATTCTTCATCAACTCTTTGGAGTTAATATCTGAAACCGAATAACCTAAGGCTTTTTTCTCTTTTTTAATACCCATCGCCGTTACAACAACTTCACTCAATGACTGGGTGTCATCTTTCAGGGTAACGGTATAGTCGCTTGCCGCTCCTACTTTCACTTCTTCCGTAGCATATCCGACAAATGAGACTACCAATGTGCTACCCACTGGAGCTTCTACCGAGAATTTTCCATTGATGTCAGTAACAGTACCCGTACCGGAACCTTTCACCAATACACTGGCTCCAATAATCGGTTCACCTGCAACATCCACTACTTTACCTGTGATTGTTTTAGCTTGCTGAGTACTCTGGGAACTTAGCACATTATCAGCGGCAACAGCTGAATATGGCACAGACACCCCAAACAATGCAAGCAACACTAATGATAAGCAATAATTTCTTTTCATAAGCTCTATTTATTTGGATTTGTTTGCAAATTTATAAATTAATTCAGCAAATCAAATAGTAGCCAGTTTAAAATATATTAAATAAATATTAATATATTTGCTTTTATGATTTTGTAATATTACCAAATACAAAATAACAAAGTTCATTAATCCCTATCAAAAAAGCATTATACACGACAGGTGAATACTCCTTTATTACCATATGATTAATAATTTTATAGCATTTTCAAAAAGCAGGATTTTATTAGAAGGACAGTAATAGCATTAACTATTAAAAACAAATATTTAAAATAATAAAATATAGAAAAGGAAAATATATCAAAAATGAGACAGAACTTAATTACATAGAGTAAAAAAGTTCCCAGAGTACTTATAACCTTACAATTAACTTTATTTTAGTTATTTCCCTATTGGCTGTATCCGTCTTCTTACATCCTTGGATATTTCCAGAAACATATAATTCAATCTGCCTGAATGAATCCCCTTTTCATTCTCTTGATATTTCCGACTTGCATATTCCTTAGATTTATCAAAAGTTATACGGGACATTTGATTCTGTGTTTTCCCCACCATAGTAGAATCCAACTGTTCATCAGGAAAGAAATCATCCAAATCGACATCTCCAATCATAGTAGTCTCAAGAAATCTCATATCCTTATGATTCGCGTCAGTATAATAACCTACAAACATATGTCCGGGCGTACGTACCAGTATCGGCTCGATATTGATGGCACGAAGCAAAGAAGCAAACAAAACACTGCCGTCTACACAGTTAATCTGCGATGACTCCAAAGCATCATCAAACGTCCGGACTCGTTGCGAGAATACCACATTACTGGATAAACTAGTATTAGAAACAGAGCTATACCGGAAATTACGTTTCTGTAAAACATTCCACAATGCATAAACCTGATTATCGACAGCTTCAGGACTACCTTGATAACCAAGAAAACGGTTCACAATACGAGTATTCAATGCTTCACGCAATAGCTGGTCTATCATAGGGTTTTCTTCATTTACATACGCCGCAAAGAAAATGCCGGTATCATGAAATCTTGTACCTCCTGTAACATATCCCAATAAACACTCATTAATACTGCGCACCGAAAAAGTACGCACCCGTTGCCCCAGCTCTTTCCCGTTCATTTCTACCGTAATGGCAACACTAATCGGCTCCGCTTGATTATTATTCTTCAAAGCTTCATAATTCCAAATAACATCGGGATAGATTGCATATTCAGTACGCGGTTTTGCCAATACAAATTCTGAAACAGAACGAGAGAAGAAAGGGGTTTCCGCAACTTCTATCCTCACCCAGCTATAAGCCTTTGTAGAGCGGACTTTCACTGCAATACAAGATTTTGGGTTCCCTACAAACATAGAGTCAGCCGGTACAATCACTTGAGCGTCTGTTGTTGCGACAGACAAAATGCTGGAAGGAAAAATATTACCGCCCAATTCATCCGTTATCTCAAAACCGGAACGGAAAGGAACGACGTTCAACCAAACCGAACCAATGATTACAACAGCCAATACAGCCACTATCAATGACATACGCCACTTAGATTGCCCCCACCTTGTTATATTCATTAATTCTTTCATATAGTCACCCTTCTTAAAACAACACAAAGATAATATTTAATTAACTGAAATAGAGATTTTGTAATCACAATGTAATACTTGTTTCATTCCATCGTAACAAAAACGCCGCAATTTTGTCGAAGAAAAGAAATAAAGTTTAACTTTGTAATAAAGAGACGCCGTATGTCTCTCTTTACATTAATAAGAAGTACAATGAACGAATACCGGATTTTAGTAGTAGATGACGAAGAAGATTTATGCGAAATCTTAAAGTTCAACCTTGAGAACGAAGGCTACGAAGTAGATACCGCAAATTCTGCTGAAGAAGCCTTAAAAATGGATATCAGTGCTTACGACTTGTTATTATTGGATGTGATGATGGGAGAAATCTCCGGATTCAAAATGGCAAGTATGCTAAAAAAGGAAAAGAAAACAGCCAAAGTCCCTATCATTTTCATTACTGCCAAAGATACGGAAAACGATACGGTAACCGGATTTAATTTAGGCGCGGATGACTATATCTCCAAACCATTCTCTTTACGAGAAGTAGCAGCACGCGTCAAAGCCGTGTTACGTCGTACACAGCAAGCTGAAACCGAACGCGCGCCGGAACAAATCGTCTACAAATCATTAGTGCTCGACATCATAAAAAAGAAAGTAAGCATAGATGGAGAGGAAGCGCCTCTTACCAAGAAAGAGTTTGAAATACTGCTCTTGCTACTGCAAAACAAGGGACGCGTATTTTCCCGTGAAGACATATTAAGCCGCATCTGGAGTGACGAAGTATATGTACTGGACCGCACCATAGACGTAAACATCACCCGCCTGCGCAAAAAAATAGGAATATATGGCAAATGCATTGTAACTCGTTTAGGATATGGTTATTGCTTCGAAGCCGAATAATGACAGGCATTTTTTGTCATTCAGCCGGAAGTTATTCCTTTCGGTAATCTCATTATTTCTTGTTTTTGCAACCTGTTTTATTGCTTATCAATATCAACGGGAGAAAGAGTATAAAGTCGAGCTACTTGACACGCAACTCCAAGACTATAACGAACGCCTGCAACAAGAGCTGCGAAATATTCCGGACAGTTTATGGACATCTGCCTTAAACCGGTATATAACCAAAGGTCCACACAAAGACCTTCGTGTTACTATCGTAAATCTGCAAGGTCACGTGCTTTACGACAGTTGCGATGAAACTTCCCAAGAAGTATTCAGCAATCACATCAATCGTCAGGAAGTCCAAGAAGCATTAAAAGACGGTAAAGGATATGATTTAAGACGTACCTCCGAAACTACAGGTATACCTTATTTCTATTCGGCAACTCTCTATCCCGATTATATCATCCGCTCGGCATTGCCCTATAATGTAAACCTTATAAACAGCCTGGCAGCCGACCCTCATTACCTTTGGTTTACAGCCATCGTAACCTTATTGCTGATATTCGTCTTCTACAAGTTTACATCCAAACTGGGTACCGCAATCAATCACCTGCGCGAATTTGCCAAGCGCGCCGACAAGAACGAACCGGTGGAAACCGATATACAATCCGCTTTTCCGCACAATGAGCTCGGCGAGATTTCCCAGCACATCATACAGATATACAGACGCTTGCGTGAAACTAAAGAAGCGCTGTACATTGAACGCGAAAAGCTTATCACCCATCTGCAAACCGCCCGTGAAGGATTGGGAGTATTCACCAAAGACAAGAAGGAAATTCTTGTCAATAACCTTTTCACCCAATACGGCAACCTCATTTCCGACTCTAACTTGCAGACCACAGAAGAGATATTCTCCATCTGTGAGTTCCAGAAGATCACCGACTTCATCAGCAAAGCGCAAAAACGGCCTTCGGATAAAGAAGAAAAACGGCTATCCATCAATATTAATAAAAACGGACGCATATTCATTGTAGAATGTATCATCTTCCAAGACTTGAGTTTTGAAATCTCCATCAACGACATCACTCTGGAAGAAGAACAGATACGCCTGAAACGGCAGCTCACACAGAACATCGCCCACGAGCTGAAAACTCCCGTAAGCAGCATTCAGGGGTATCTGGAAACCATCGTCAACAACGAGAACATCTCGCATGAAAAGATGCAGACCTTCCTCGAACGCTGCTATGCCCAAAGCAATCGCCTCAGCCGCCTGTTGCGGGATATCTCCGTACTGACACGTATGGATGAAGCCGCCAATATGATTGATATGGAAAAGGTAGACATCAGCATGCTTGTCACCAATATAGTCAATGAAGTATCATTGGAACTGGAAGAAAAACGTATTACGGTAGTCAACAGCTTACAACCCAAAATACAGTTAAAAGGCAACTACTCACTACTATACTCCATATTCCGCAATCTGATGGATAATGCCATAGCCTATGCCGGCACCGATATTCACATCAACATCAATTGTTTCCGTGAAGATGAGAACTTCTATTATTTCAGTTTTGCGGATACAGGCATAGGAGTTTCACCGGAGCATCTGAATCGTTTGTTCGAACGCTTTTATCGCGTAGACAAAGGACGTTCGCGAAAATTAGGCGGTACGGGCTTAGGACTTGCCATCGTAAAAAATGCCGTCATCATTCATGGCGGAACAATTTCCGCCAAAAATAATCAAGGTGGCGGACTGGAGTTTGTATTTACATTGGCAAAGGAGAAATAAATTCTCTTATTCGGTTTTGTTTGTTACTTTTTTCATTATCTTTGCAATGCATTGGTTTGCCCCTTTTTTCAAAGGGGGCAATTAAAAGGGAATCAGGTGTAAGTCCTGAACAGTCCCGCTGCTGTAAGTTTCACATAATGTTGCAGACAATAAATTCTCTCTCCATGCCACTGGATATGTTGTCCGGGAAGGCAGTCTGCAACAGAAACAAGTCAGAAGACCTGCCATGCGTTATCTTATCATTGCTTTCGAGGAAAAAGCGTTGAGTCTAATGAGCCGGATAAATTCTATCCAATCATTTCATTCATCAAAACTCTTTCAAAGAAAGTAAAAAGAGAATAAACTCTGCCAAGTTTATTTAAATGATGTCCGGCCGAAGTGATTCGTCCGGACATTTGTTTTACAAAAAGTCACAAAAAACATTGCCAATCATCCATAAAATCCTTATATTCGGCACATAAAACGCAAAAACGGATTCATCCGTTGACCCATTGTCGAACTTATAAAAAAAGAATCTATGGAATTACCATTCGCCGAATCATGGAAAATCAAAATGGTGGAGCCTATCCGTAAAAGCACCCGCCAGGAGCGTGAACAGTGGTTGAAAGAAGCTCATTACAATGTTTTTCAACTAAAATCAGAACAAGTTTATATCGACCTTATCACCGATTCGGGAACAGGAGCCATGAGCGATCGACAATGGGCCGGTATCATGCTCGGAGATGAAAGTTACGCCGGCGCTTCCTCTTTCTTCAATCTGAAAGAAGTTATTACCCGGCTGACAGGTTTTGAATATATCATTCCTACACATCAAGGACGTGCCGCCGAAAATGTTTTATTCTCTCATCTGGTGCACGCTGGAGATATTGTACCGGGAAATTCGCATTTTGATACCACCAAAGGGCATATTGAAAGCCGAAAGGCAATCGCACTGGACTGCACAATAGACGAAGCGCGACAAACACAACTGGAAATTCCCTTTAAAGGTAACGTAGATCCTGCAAAACTGGAAAAGGCCTTAGAAGAACATAATGACCGCATACCATTCATCATTGTTACCATCACCAACAATACAGCCGGCGGGCAACCGGTTTCCATGCAAAACTTGCGCGAAGTCCGAAATATCGCGGACAAGTACAACAAACCTGTTCTGTTCGACTCTGCCCGTTTTGCCGAAAACGCCTATTTCATTAAAACACGCGAGGAAGGTTACAAAGACAAGAGTATAAAGGAAATAACCAAAGAGATGTTCGCTCTTGCAGACGGTATGACCATGAGTGCCAAGAAAGACGGCATCGTAAACATGGGAGGATTTATCGCAACCCGCCGTCAGGACTGGTATGAAGGAGCAAAAGGATTCTGTGTACAATTCGAAGGTTACCTTACTTATGGCGGTATGAACGGCCGCGATATGAATGCGCTCGCTATCGGCTTGGATGAAAACACCGAATTCGATAATCTTGAAACCCGTATTCGCCAAATAGAATACCTGGCTAAAAAATTAGATGAATACGGAATACCGTATCAACGTCCCGCCGGAGGACATGCGATTTTTGTAGATGCTCCCAAAGTTTTGACACATGTTCCTAAAGAAGAGTTTCCTGCGCAGACTTTGACCATCGAGCTATATCTGGAAGCCGGAATACGCGGGTGTGAAATCGGTTATCTACTTGCCGACCGTGATCCCGTTACCCGTGAAAACCGCTTCAACGGATTGGATTTACTCCGACTGGCCATTCCGCGCCGCGTATACACGGATAACCACATGAATGTAATCGCCGCCGCGCTTAAAAATGTATATGACAGACGTGAAACAATTACCAGAGGAGTACGCATCGCCTGGGAAGCTCCGTTAATGCGTCACTTCACAGTGCAGTTGGAAAGGCTGTAAAAAAACTTTTCTGCCATAATGAATGTTATATGACTAAACATCAGCATTTACAATTATGGCAGAAAATTATGAATTAATAGACAACAAGGAGCGCCATCAGTATGAGTTCCATGTCGAAAAGTATACCCCAAGAATAGAGTATATTAAATCAATTAATGGCGAAATATTTCTAACGCATACAGAAGTTCCCGCCGGTTTAGGCGGCAGAGGTATTGGCAGCCAGCTTGTTGAAAAAACATTGCAGGACATTGAAAGGCAGCAACTCCGCTTGGTTCCTTTATGCCCATTTATAGCGGGTTATATTCACAAACATCCGGAATGGAGACGGATTGTCCTAAGAGGTGTTCACGTTTAATAAGCTACAAGCTCAACGTTAGTACAAAATCCGGAAACAAGTAGTAGTGAATCTGAAAATTCCGTTTCTCCGCTGTACGATATTCCGCAGCGGAGAATACTCCTTGTTCGTCAACTATAAAAGGCATTACATGCAAATGTTCCCGAAAATCGACATCGGAAGCATTCATACATTTAAACATGGTTTCTTTTGCAGACCAGTGAAGTAACAACGACCAAGTTTCCGTACCCCTGAATAGTGATTCTTGTTCATCCGCACGCATAAATTTATGCGCCACTTTCCGTACCCGTCCGCTATAATACTCGATATCAATACCTACTTCTTTCTTTGGCTCACCTAATAAGACAGCGACATAACCTTTTGTATGCGAAATACTGATAGAAAAAGAGCCGTCTGCCAAATAAGGCTTTCCATTAGAATAATAGCGTATTTCTTTCTCCTCACCAAGCATTGTATACAACAACACACGCACAGCTAGCCACTCCAATCTACGAGAACCGGCTGCAAATTTCCCGATGCCCTCTTCATATTTCCCTTTATGAGGAAGTAAGGCGAGCATTTCTTCCAGGCTTTCACTTGTTTTCCAGATACCCCATCGGTATGAATTCTCTGTATATTGTTTAAAAACGGGCATTATTTCTCTGTTTCAGTACCTTCCCGAACCGGCTCATTAATTGTAAACTTCACCTTTAAGATACGGCGGTTATCCATTTCAAGAACTTCAAATACATAACAATCATAGGTCACTTTCTCATGAAGCGCCGGGAACTCCCCTTTCAACTCAAGCAAAAGCCCCGCCAAAGTATCGGCGTCACCTGCCACCTCATCAAAGGTTTCTTCATCTATCTTGGTTATCTTATAGAAATCCGTCAGTTGTGTTTTAGCCTCAAACACCCATGTATGGTCATTGAGTACAGCATATGTACGCTCTTCATCATCGTATTCATCACGAATCTCGCCCACAATCTCTTCAATAATGTCTTCCATCGTGACAATACCCGACGTTCCTCCGAATTCATCCACCACAATAGCGATATGAATCTTGTTTGCCTGAAAATCACGCAACAAATCATCAATCATCTTGGTTTCCGGAACAAAATACGCCGGACGAATCAATGACTGCCAACGGAAATTATCCCCCTTATTCAGATGAGGGAGCAAGTCCTTGATATAAAGCACCCCCTTTATATTGTCACGCGTCTCCGCATAAACGGGAATACGCGAATAAGCATTCTCCACGATACACTTCAACACATCCTTAAAAGGAGTACGGATTTCCAAGTCAACCACATCCAAACGCGATGTCATGACTTCCTTGGCCGTTTCACCACCAAAGCGAATGATGCCCTCCAAAATATTATTTTCTTCCGAGAGCTCGGCTTTATCCGTCAACTCCAACGCATGTGAAAGTTCATCTACTGAAATATTATGATTCTTACGCACAAAATGCTTATTAAGAAACGAAGTAGAGCGTACCAGTATTGACGATAACGGATAGAATATGGAACGGCATGCCATGATACCGGGAGCTGCAAAACGGCAAAAAGCCAATGTTTTTTGCGCCGAATAAATCTTCGGCATAATCTCACCGAAAAGCAGCAACAGAAAAGTCAATACAACCGTCAGGATTAAAAACTCCGCAATGGCTGAATGGAATTGGAACACATTCATAAAAAAGAAATTGCAGAGCATGATAATCGTTACATTCACGAAGTTGTTCGTAATCAGTATCGTGGCTAACAATCGTTCTGTATCATCCAATAGATTTTTGATTTTCCCGTCAGAAGGGTGTTTCCCCTCTTCAACAGAATTCAAATCGGACGGCGAGAGTGAAAAGAATGCTATTTCGGAAGCCGAAGCAAAACCGGAAGCAAGTAAAAGCACACCTGCCAATACAATGGCTATAATAGCCGAAACAGAAGGAGCATGTACGGTTATACCGTTAAATATATCCGCCAACTGGCATAAATAAGCGTCTGGGTCCAAAGATTTTGGTTTTAGTTAAACAATTAGAACGGTAAATCGTCCGTCGGATTATTTTGCGCAGGAGTAACCTGCGATTGTGTTGACTGTACGGGAGCACCCGTTTGTCCGGGCATACCGGCCTGCGGCGCGGTTCCGGGCACTGCGCTTCTCGCAGAGAGCATTTCCATGTTATCCACAAAAATTTCTGTTACATAGCGTTTCGCACCGGTCTGATCATCATACGAACGAGTCCGTATTTTACCTTCCACATAAAGCTTGTCTCCCTTATGCACGTATTTCTCAGCCGTTTCCGCCAGTCCGCGCCAAAGGACAAGATTATGCCACTCCGTACGTTCAGGAACTTGCGTTCCATTTGCCAATGTATAGGCACGGTCTGAAGTAGCCAAAGGGAAAGTAGCGACAGCTACACCGGTATCAAGGTATCTCACCTCAGGGTCTCTGCCTACATTTCCTAATAATATCACTTTATTTACTGACATACGCTTTCAACTTTAAAATTTGTTGCCAAAATTAACGAGAATAACAACATCATGCAAGAATACAGCCAACTTTTATACATACTTCTCCAAAAAAGCATGTACTAAACGAGATACCGGATATTGCTCCAAATCTTCCATTCCGATACACTGATATTCCGAAAAAGAACGGGAATTCTCCGGCAAAACAACTTCATAAAAGTTAGCATAAATCACACGATGAGACAAAACATGTTTCACATTCCGAAGCACCGAACGTACTTCCGGTATCTCCCCCTCCACCATAAGTGAGCGAAAGGAAACCGATGACAAAAACTCCTCTTCCGATAAATCCCTGTCTGTTTCAACCAATGGCAACTCAAACAAATTTTTCCAAATATCATCGGCCGTTCGTTTATGTATAAAGGTACACGCGCCCATGCGTACATATATATAATTAAAATAACGGTTAGACGTCTTTATCCTATGCTGCTTCACGGGAAGCTGCATAACCTGCCCTTTCGATAAAGCGGTACAACTATCCGCTAAAGGGCAAAACATACAATTAGGCGACTGTGGCGTACACTGAATAGCCCCGAAATCCATTATGGCCTGATTATACGCAGCCGGCCGGGATTTATCAAGCATTTCATCGGCTAAAGCTGCAAAAAGTTTCTTCCCTTCCGTAGAGTCAATAGGAGTGTCGATACCCCAATAGCGGGAAAGCACACGATATACATTTCCGTCCACTACCGCATAAGGCATATTATAGGCTATGGAACAAATAGCGGCAGCCGTATAGTCCCCTACTCCTTTCAAGGCACGGACTTCCTGATAGCTTTCCGGAAACTTACCGTTCATACTCTTGGCAGCGGCATGCAGATTACGGGCACGAGAGTAATATCCCAATCCCTGCCAATATTTCAAAACCTCGTCTTCCGAAGCCGAAGCCAAAGTTTCCACATCAGGAAAACGGCGGATGAAACGAAGGAAATACTCATATCCTTGCGCCACTCGCGTCTGCTGTAAAATAATCTCAGAAATCCATATCCGGTAAGGATCGGCAGTATCCCTCCAAGGCAAATCGCGTTTATTGTCCGCATACCAATCCAATAAAATTTCAGTCAATCTATTCATATATAGTTCCATACCCCAAAAGGATGCAGTCCTTTTTTCGAAAGAACAAAAATACAGTTTTTCAGTCTAACAAAGCTTAATGCTTTGACTTTTTTCAAAAAATGTCCAGAATATATTTTTTAGAGCCGCCAAAAAGCTATATATTTGCAGTCCAAAAAATTAGAAAACTATAGTAATAATATTTTTTTTAAGAAAAAATGACTAAAGCTGATATTGTAAACGAAATTACAAAGAACACCGGAATTGACAAAGTCACAGTACTTACAACCGTTGAAGCGTTCATGGACGCAGTGAAGGCATCTTTATCTAAAGATGAAAATGTTTATCTCCGCGGGTTTGGTAGTTTTGTAGTGAAGAAAAGAGCTCAGAAAACAGCTCGTAACATCTCAAAGAACACTACTATCATCATTCCGGAACACAACATTCCGGCTTTTAAACCTGCCAAGACATTCACCATTGCTGTGAAAAAATAATAAACAATTAGTATTAACCCATAAAATTTTGAAGCTATGCCAAGCGGAAAGAAGAAAAAAAGACATAAAATGTCTAC